>Ga0209700_103560_pt1 | contig 29616 bp, 8 predicted proteins | sample SiratroredBW_FD_187528 | JGI IMG/M metagenome (GOLD analysis project Ga0209700, IMG submission 187528) | Root nodule microbial communities of legume samples collected from California, USA - Siratro red BW (SPAdes) (version 2) | ecosystem: Host-associated > Plants > Roots > Nodule | place: USA...
ATGGATTCCTAACATTCATGATCTGGATGTGAATGAGTCGAATTACTTATCCCTCGGTCTTTTAGTGAACTATCTCTCCAGGGATTGTGAAAGATGTTCCACTAGAAATATTCTTGTTATTGCTTCAAATAGCTCCAACAGCAAAACAAATGAATTATAGTAAGTTCAGATAAGCAAATTTGTTAACGTAGCAGAGAATTTTAATTTCAGAATACAACCAGTTAAAAATGATTTAACAGACTATTTTTAAATCTGTCCAAAATTCAACAGGTTGTTCTTCAGTTTTAACATGTTCTTGACTACAGAATTGAATATGACACAAAACAATTCAAAAATTGAAAGAATAAGAGAGAAGAAGATCACACAGATGTTCTTATACTGGTTCACCCAACCATTTGGGCTACATCCAGTCCCTTGCAACCTCTTGCAAGGATTTCCACTAATTCAATCAAAGTTTACAATTAAATCACTCACAAGACCCAATCTTGAACCCTACAAGATTGTCTTCTACCCTCTTGTGTAGCCCCCACCACACAAGATGCACACTCACAGTGCAAATGCAGTACACCACTGCAGATTTGGAAGCAAACTTAACAATACAATAATTCAATTACAAGTTTCTCCCAATTGCAATTCTTAAACACACCTATTAAGCACTACTCAACCAAGAAACTAACCAAGAACACAATACAATTTGAAAATTCACAAATGCAATAGCTAAACACAGCAAAAGGCACCAAGGAAGAACACTTATCTTCACAAGAATGCAGCTGCCACACCAAAACAATCAATTCCAAGTTTTACTCTTCTTCAAGTGTGAGAAATCATGATGATTTTTGAAAATGATTGTAATTCTTTCTCACAGTGGGTTTCTCTCAAAGAAGCTCTCTTTAAATCTTTTGAAAATCAGTGAAAACCTAATTCAAATTGAAGGTATTACTCAAAACGTGCCAGCCTAAAATTGTCAAAAATTTAAGAGATTGATTTTGAAATTTAACATATTGAATTTTGGTATACAACACTAATTTTTCTAAAACATTTTGAAAATGATATTTTCACTTAAACTTGAGTAAGAGCAATGCAAGCAATTCATAGATTGACACTAACTAATGCATGAGAGACCTAATCCAAGTAAGAACTACCCAAATCTAGAATCTAGTATCTTCAAGTAATTTCTTCATCAAATCAACACTTTAGGAGGGCCTTCACTAGCTCTAACAAAAATGTTATCATAATTTTGATACTTGCAATGTAAAACCTATAATAATCTCTTTTTTTTTTTTTTTTACCAAAAGTTAAGCTATAATTACAACGAAGACCAACTCAACATAATTTTTAATATCTAAAACTGTTTCTAATGTTTTGATTTTTAATATATATATATATTATAAATACACTCTTTATTGAAAGTTAATATTAAGTGTTTTAAGAATACAAAGTTATTTGTTAAGTAATACTATTAATTATTTTTTAATAAATATTTTAATTTGTGGTGAGAATAAATATATCTTTAATTGATAATTGAATGGAGAGAATTTTTACCAATTGAAAAAATGAATGAGAGTTCATTTTTAAGTGAAATAAAAAAATACACATGTGTAATGCAAAAAGAATAAAAATAGTCTTTCTAGGTAGGAAAAATAAATTTAAATTGTAATTATAATGGATTAATAAGTAACTATTCTTCCTACACCTTCGTACTTTCTTCTTATCCCTCCGTAGACTCATCAAAATAACCATTATACCCTTATGAAAAAAATTAAAAAATTTCTACACTTCTTAATTTTTTTTATTTCGAATCGCACAATCGTAACTAAAAAAATATGAAAAAAACGTATTCTAAATTGTACAATTCATAATATAAAGTACAAGAATTATATTCTTGATTATACAATTTAAGATACAAAGGTTGTATTCCGGGTTGTGTATTTCAAAAATACAAAAGAAAATTTGTATATATGATAATGTTGTAAAGTGCTAGGAAATACATTTACTATAGATGGAGAAAATGGTAACAAAATTTCACTCTTCCAAATTACTCACTTTAACTATACACTTTAGTTAAGACTTCATTTAGCCCCATTAAAAAAAACACTAAACATATTTCTTAAAACATTATAAAGACATTAACATACACACACTCAAAAATCCTAAACACGTTCTAAAATTGATTAAAACCTTTAAACTCATTACATACTAACAAATTTAACTACACTTCAATAAGACATAAACACTTAGAAACCCTAACTTCACTTTAACTACACACTTTAACTAACACACCAAACAACCTTAGTAAAAAAACCAAACTAGCTATACTAACCTACACACACTCAAAAGACCTAAATACATTCTAAAACTAATTAAAAGCTTTAAACTCACTCTAATAACACATTAACCAGTTTTAACTACACTGTAGCCCCACAATCTATTGGAAACCTTAACTCCACTTTAACTAGACATACCAACAAATTCTAAATCCATTTAGACACAACTACTTAATCACTTTAACTAGACTCAATAAATAAACACAAGCCCTAAATCTATCCATACACAACTAGGTAATAACTTTAGACAAACTCAATAAATAGACACAAACCCTAAATTCATTTGTACACAACTACTTACTAACTTCAAAAGAACTTTATAAATATGCACTTTTCTGCTAGAGACTCTCCTTACCCTAAACTCTTGACCGAGCATCCACCTTCTGAGTTACCAATTTCATATTCTTGCTACATCCATTGTCACCCACCCTTCCTAAATCCATTGTCACTCACCCACAAAATAGCCATGTACCTGAAGAGTCATTGTCTAGAATAATTAGATACCTTGACATTATTCATGTGTTATTCTCAGATATTTTATTAACTTGTAATTCTTAAAAATTGTAGCAGCTAGAGATAAGGAGATAGTTGGTAGTCAATAAATATAAAAATACAAAAACCCTTATATCTAATTGAAGATTAGTTCAGAAAATATCATAATATAATAAAACAATTGTAGTTTTTTAGTTTAACATTTAACATTGATCCAAGAAGAAAATTATGGATTTAAAAAAATTCAAAACTAATTTTTTCTAATTGGATTTTTTTTAATTTTAACTATAGTAAATTACCTACTAATAAAACTATATAATCATCAATGTTAAATATAAAACAATACTATTAATTATTTTAGCAAATTTGAAATAAATAAAATATTAAAGTACATTAGATAAAATGTTTTCAAAATGTTAAACAATTGAAAATTAATTAAAAATTAATTAACTTAAAATAATTAAAATTACTTTATAATGTGTTTATTTTAAAATCCAGGTACGGATGAATATTACAAATTAATTAAAAATTATCACAACAAACCAAATAAAATTAAAAATATTTAAAATTAACTAAATGTAATTTTAAAATAAAATATTAAATTGAAAGATTTTTTTTCCATTTTACTTCTCGTTTTATTCTTAGATGCAGTTTAGATTGATTTATAATTTAAAGGCATAAAGAAAAATCAAACTAAATAAAACTATATACTTCATCACTTTTTTTATAATTTTTTACTATATTTTTAATTGGTTATCAATAAAAAAATGTAAGGTATGATTAAATTACTTAATTATGACTCAAAGTATGCAAACAAATCATAATTAATTTTAACAAGTAATTAAAGTAATTATATATAATCCTTAACTAAACGTTAATATAAATAATGAGAATTTATACAAGATTTAATAAATCAGTATATTAAAATAAACATATTATTATAGTGAATAAAATAACAAAAAGTTGATACATAATCTTGAAAATACACTCAGATTAAAAAAAATGGACACTTTAATTTTATTTTTAAAATTTGAAATTTTATAATGTTGAAAAATTAATAATGGATTATTATAATAATCTCTTTATATATAATTTATAATTATTAATTTATAAATTTTGGACTACTTTATAAATTTTTAGTGATTAAGTTCACAATGTTTTAAATGTCTAAAAGAAATATAAATTAATGACAAAGTGAACATTTGTGAAAACAATTATAAGTAGGTATTAGTTTAAAAAATTAATTACGATAAAAAAAATCATCTTAAACAATCTAAAATTTAAAGTTCATTATCATTTAATTTTGACATTGTATAAAATTTTATACTTTGTCTAATATTTTGAGTGATTTTTTAATTGGTAAAATACAAATATAATGACTATTAAAAGCCATCTTCTAAACTTTGCCAATTACATATTTCAAAAGTCATTGTCATTCATTCAAAAAATAGTTACATATCTTAAAAGTGATTATCCATACATTATCATTAGATATGATAGCTTAATCTTAATAAACTTTAATAATAGTTTTAATAAATAATTATATATATAATTAAATGTAAATACAAATAATGATACTTTGGAAATATTGAGTATACTTTGAAAACTAATAATGTATAAATGTAATGATATTTTAAAGTAATTGACTTGTAAGAGTAAGTTGACTTGTAAGAGTAAGTTGTGTTGGTGTTTATAACAATGATTAAGTTAATGATAGTATGTAGAATTATGAAAAGCATAATAGGCAGCTATGTATAAATAAAAAAAGCTTTTAAGACATGAGCTCATAATAAAAAAGATAAAAAATTATATTTGTACACAACTATCTACCAACTTAAAAAAAAATCTATAAATAGGAATTTTTCAGTCAAAGACTCTTTTTACCTTAAGCCTTTGAGTCAGCATTCACATTCTGAGCTTCCAGTTATATACACTTCCTAAATTCATTGTCATCCACTTTCTCTAAATCCATTCTGAAGAGCCATTGTCTAGAATAGTCAGATACCTTGAGAGTCATTAAGCATGAGTTATTCTCAGATACTTTATTAACCAGATACTTCTAGAGATAATTAGATAATTAATGCTCAAGAAACCTAAAAACCCAGAAACCCTTGTATCTGGGTGAAGATTAGTTAAAAAATAATCACAATGAAAGTATTCCACCAATTTTTTTAAAATTTCTTTTTCATAAGTATTTTTATAATTTATTTTTCTTTTTCTTTTCTAAGATTTTAGTTTGAGGGTTCATGGGCAACAAAAAAAACCCTCCATCCAAATACCAACACTCCAGGCAGACACAGTAAAAAAAATAGGACATACACATGCATACTTACTAAAACATCTTAAAATACACACTAACCTACACACACTTAAATTCATTCCAAAACTAATTAAAGACACACTAACCTACACACATTCAAAAATCATAAACTCATTCTAAAACTAATTAAGAGCTTTAAACTCACTTTAATCACACACTAATCAGTATTAACTACACTCTAGCAGTCATAGTCACTTGAAAACCTTAACTCTGCTTTAACTACACAGACAAAAAAATCATAAATCTTTCTGGACACAACTACTTAATGACTTAAAACAAACTTAATAAATAAACACAAACCTTAAATCTATTTATAAAAAATAACACAATCACTTCAAACAAACTCAATAAACATACACAAATCCTAATTCCATCTAGACATAACTACCTAATGACTTCAAACAAACTCAATAAATAGACATTTGACAGTTACTATTAGACACTTCTTCTCTATGGACATACTCTTCTTATTTTTAAACTCATAAGTCAGTCATTATTATCTCCCAGTCCTAAATAGTTACATACCTTAAAGAGGCATTATTCATGTATTTTCCTTTCATAATTCATAATAAATTTTAATAATAACTTTAATAGATAATTATATATATAATTGTCAATATAAATAATGATATTTTGAATAATATTGAGTATATTAATATATTAAAATAAATGCACGATTATAATGAATAAATAAATAAAAGTTAATATGTAATCTTAGTGACACTTTAAAAAAAGACATAATTTTATAAAAAATGTTAGTTAAACTTTGAAAGTTAATAAAAGATAAATATAATAATATTTTACTGTAATTTATAATGGCTAATTTATATTATTGTAAGTATTAAGTTGTAGTGTTTATAATGATTAAATTGATGATAATGTGCAGATTTATGAAAAACTTATTAGGTAGATTTCTATAAATGAAAAAAAAAAAGTTTAAGATACGAACTCACCTTAAAAAAATAAAATGTTAACTTCAACTTCATGATTTAGTTTCGGTAATTTTTTCTTATTTCACCGTAGATTTTCTTATTAGTTTGAGTGATATTTTAGTTTAAAATTAAATTGAAATGACTTATGAACATTTTTGTTAGATATAAAGATAAACTAAACACATTTAGTATATAAAAAATTACACAACAAACACAATATATATTCTAAACACATATAAATATTAATGTTTTTATAATATTTATTAATGTCTTTATAATCTATTTCTTATTATGAATGTAACTTTATAAATGAAAATATTTAACTGGTTACATAATTTTTTAAACTTATTTTTTTTAGTGATTTTTCTTCTTAGATTAACACATATACTAATAACAAGAAAAAAGAAAAGCATATATGATATTTTTATGCTAGTTCATCTATTAAAATATATTATGTCAAATACTCAGTCAACATATTACTTTTCACTAAGTTGACTATGTTACAAATAGAATACTTTTTTATTTTATGATGAAAGTGTATTCATCAGTTGACAAAGCTTTTATAACTAAAGAAATGTAATATTTTTTCACAAAGCATTTGAAGTCAAAATGCTTCTGAATTATAATGTTGATACTTGTAATGTAATAACTATAATAAACTTTTTTTCTTTTTACCAAAAGTTAAGCATTAGTTACAAAGACGACCAACTCAACATAATTTTTTAATATCTAAAACTATTTATAATGTTTTGATTTAAAAATATCTATATCTATATCTATCTATATATATATATATATATATATATATATATATATATATATATATATATATATATATATATATATATTTATATTTATATAACTATTATATTAGGTGTTTTAAGGATACAAAATTATATGTCAACTAATATCATTAATTGTCTTTTAGTAATTATTTTCCTATCAATGTTAAAGTCAATTTATTCATTTTTTTTCTGATACATTATTTATGATAAAAGATATACGTGTAATCTGTAGTAAGAATAAATATATCTTTGATTGATAACTGATTAGGAATATCTTTTATTGATAATTGAGAAAATGAAAAAGAAATTTATTTTTGAGTGAGTGAAATAAAAGAAAAAAATAACATGTGTAATGCAAAAGAATAAAAGTCTTTTTAGGTAGGAAAAGCAAATTTAAATTACAAATACGAAGGATTAACTGTAACTGTGCATTCTTTCTGCACCTCTGAACTTTCTTCTACATCTACACAGACTCATCAAAATGATAATTATACCATTGATGAAAAACAATAACGAAATCATATACTTTTTAATTTTTTTTATTTCAAATTGCATAATCAAAATTAAAAAAAAACATATATTTTTCAAATATTAAAAAAATACATTCCAGATTCAATAATTCAGAATAAAAATTATAAAAATTATATTTTTTATTATATAATTTGAAATATAAAGGTTGTATACTCTGGGTTGTGTAATCCAAAATACAAAAAAAAAAATTGTATTTTAGATTGTATAATCCAGAATATAAACAATCTAGAAAAAGTACTTTTGGTATTTTAAAAAAACATGAGAGTGCATGAATAACTCATGGACGTGCAAGAAAAATGCGTCATATCCATTTAGGCCTAAAGTAATGGGCTTTACATAGCGGGCTTTACTTACTATTTGCATCTTCATATCTTTTTCCTAAGTCTCAAATATTTTGAAATGACCATTTTTGCTTTGGTGATTTAGGATTATTTTTTTTGTCTCTGTTAGATGATAATGTTAGGAAATGTGTTACTATAGATGGAGGGAATGGTAACAAAATAATTTCACTCTTCCAAATTATTCAATTTAACTACCCACTTTATGTAACACTTTATTTAGTCACATTACAAAAAACACACACTAAACACATTCTTTAAAACATTATAAAGACACAAATCTACATATACTCAAAAGTCCTAAATATACTGGAAAACTAATTAAAAGCTTCAAACTCATTACACGCTAACATATTTTAACTGTACTTTAAGAAGACACAAACACTTAAAAACTCTAACTTCACTTTAACTAATACTTCATACGGTCTTAGTAAAAAAAAGTAATTATTTTAACCTACACACTCAAAAGACTTAAGCACACTTTGAAACTAATTAAAATCTTTAAAATTCTAAATCTATTTGTATACAACTATCTGCTCCTCTAAAAGAACTCTATAAATAGGAACTTTTCAGACAAAGACTCTCCTTATCCTAAACTTTTGAGGCAGCGGTCACAGTTTGAGCTATCAGTTACTCCTAAATCTATTGTCATCCGTTATCTCTAAATTCATTGTCACTTATCTACAGAATAGTAATGTAACTGAAGAGTCATTGTCCAGAATAGTCAGAGATAAAAAGTTTATACATAATATTGAAAATACAGTCAACTTTTAAAAAAATGAACGCCTTAATTTTATTTTTAAATTTTTAGATTTTATAATGTATAAAAAATAATAATGGATTATTATAATAATCTTTTTATATATAATGTATATTAACTAATTTCTAAATTTTTGACTAATTTATAAATTTTTAGTGATTAATTTCACAATGTTTTCGATGTCTAAAAGATAGCTAAATCTTAACATTTATGAAAAAAAATTATAAGTAGGTTTTGTTATTATTATCATCTTAAACAATCAAAAGTTTAAACTTCATTATCATTTAACTTTGATATCTTTTTAAATATATTACACTTTTTCTAACATTTATAGTGATTTAAAATTCTTAAGATACAAATATAATGACTATTAAAAGTTATCTTCTAAATGTTTTCAGGACTTTAAAGTCATTATCAACCCATCCACAAAATAGTTACATATTTTAAAAGTCTTACTTAATTTAAAAGTCATTATCACTAGATATTGCATATAGTTTTCAATAAATTTAATAATAGTTTTAATAAATAACTATATATATAGTTAAATGTTAATATAAATATATTAAGTATATTAATATATTAAAATAAATAAACAATTATAATGAATTAATAAATAAAAGTTTATATGTAATCTTAAAAATTACACTTTAAAAACTATGCTAATTTTATAATTAAATTATGAAAATCTTATTAGTAACTTTCTATAAATAAAATTGGTTTAAGACATGAGTTCGTCGTAAAAGATATAAGGATTTTAACTTCATGATTTAGTTTTGATGATATTTCTTATTTCAATATACATTTTCTTACTAGTACGTGATTTTTTTAGTTTAAAATTTAATTGAAGTACATTATAAACATTTCATCGTACATTTTATTAAATATAAAGATTGGTTTTGAAAATTAAAAAAAAAAATCAGATGGGGAGATTTTTTTTTATAGATAACTGATAAAATTAATAAGAAATTCATTTTTAAGTGAAATAAAAAAAATAGAATTGTGTGTAATACAAAATAAATAATATTTTTAAGTTGGAAAAATAAATTGGAGAAAGTATAATGGACTAAGGAATAACTATTTTTTTAGACTTAAAGTAATGGATTTTTGTTGGTTATCTTTGGGTCAATTTTGATTTGAGTAAGGCAATTATTATTTACACCTTTTTTCTTATGTGCCTCAAATGTTTTGAAATACCATATTTTTGGTTTGGTAATTTATATTTATATATCTTGTTGTTTTTGTGGGTTTTTAACTTGGTAATGTTGTGAAGTGCTAGTAGATGTAATTATTATAGATAAAGTAAATGGTAGCAAAATAATTTCACTCTTTTAAAATATTCACTTTAATTACACACTTATCTAACACTCCATTTAACCACATTAAAAAAAACTAACATAGTCCTTAAAACATTATAGAAACACTAATCTACACATACTAAAAAATCCTAAACACACTCTAAAATTGATTAAAAGTTTTAAACTCATTAGACACTAACAATTTTAACTACACTTCAAGAAGACACCTACACTTAAAATCTCTAACTTCACTTTAACTACACACTTTAGCTAACACTTTTAGTGAAAAAACATTAATTATACTAACCTACACTTGAGACCTCAATACACTCTAAAACTAATTAAAAGTTTTAAAATGCTAAATTTATTTGTATGCAACTATCTATTAATTTAAAAAAAATTTAAAAATAGATACTTTTTAACCAAAGACTTTCCTTATCCTAAAACTTTGAGCGAACATCCATCTTCTCCATCTTCTCAACTGCCAGTTATATATTGTTCTAAAATCCATTATCACCCACCCTCTCTAAGTCTATTGTCACTCACCCATAAAATAGTGATGTATATGAAAGCATTAATAAGTAATATATATAATTAACTGTCATATAAATAATGATATATTGGATAATATTGAATATATTAATATATAAAATAAATGCATGATTATAATGAATAAATAAATAAAAGTTAATATGTAATCTTAAAATTGGCACTTTAAATAAATACTTTAATTTTATAAAAAAAAATGTTAAACTTTGACAGCCGATAATGAATAAATATTATAATAATTTAATGTAATTTATAATGAAATCTATGCACATTGAAAAATCCTAAACACACTCTAAAATTGACTAAAAGTTTTAAACTCATTACACACAAACATATTTTAATATACTTCAAGAAGATACAAAGACTTAAAAACTCTAACTTCACTTTAAAATAAAATAATTATACTAACCTACACACTCAAAAGACTTAAGCACACTTTAAAATTAATTAAAATCTTTAAAACTCTAAATGTATCTGTATACAACTATCTGCTAACCTAACAAAAGACTCTATAAGTAAGAACTTTCAGCTAAAGACTCTCCTTATCCTAAATTTTTTAGACGGCACCCACCTTCTGATTCTGATATACCAGTTACTCCTAAATCTATTGTCATTCACCATCTCTAAATTCATTTTCACTCATTCTAAGTTTTTCAGCCCAAGAATCACCTTACCCTAAACGTTTGAGGTGGCACCCACCTTCTGAGCTACCAGTTACTCAAAAATCCATTGTCATCCACTATATCCAGATCTATTTTCACTTACCCTAAACTTTTCAGCCAAAGACTCTCATTTCCCTAAACTTTTGAGGCGGCACCCACTTCTCGAACTACTTGTTACTCCTAAATTCATTGTCATCCGTCATCTCTAAATTCACTATCACTTACCCACAAAATAGCAATGTACTTGAAGAGCTAATGTCCAGAATAGTCAGAAATACCTTTAAGAGTCATTCTGCATCCGTTGTTTTCAGTTACCTTATTTACCAGATATTCTTAAAAACTTCAGCATCCGGCAATAACTATTTGTCCGGGATAATCAGATATTTGGTGTTCAAGAAAGCGAGAAACCCTTCTATCTAGGTGAAGATTAATAAAAAATAATCACAATGTAAATATTCTACCATTTTTTTTATTTATTTTTATAAATAATTTTATAATTTATTTTTCTTTTTTTTTTCTAAGACTTGAGTTTGAGGATTTATGGGCGCCAAAAGAAACTCCCTGTTCCAATATTCCGTCAAAGACAATAGTCAGAAAGGTGATATTGAAGTAACGTCAACCAGTTCCTCACAAGTCCGCATAGACACAGTTGATTGTAATGAAAGATACCATTTGCGGGAAAAGAAGAATACTGGAGACATGGGTTGGGCTTCTTTTCAGGATTCTACATAACCAGGTCTTAAACCATATTAAATGCAATTATTCTAGACGAAGGAAACGGTAGTAAAATAATTTCACTTTTTTAAAATATTCACTTTAATTACACATTTATCTAACACTCCATTTAACCACATTAAAAAAATACCAACACATTCCTTAAAATATTATAACAATACTAATCTACACATACTAAAAAATTCTAAACACACTCTAAAATTAATTAAAAGTTTTAAACTCATTATATATTAACAATTTTAACTACAATTCAAGAAGACACATATAGTTAAAAACTTTAATTTCACTTTAACTACACACTTTAGCTAACACTCGAAATAACTTTAGTGAAAAAAATAATAATTATACTTACCTACACTTGAGACCTCACTACACTCTAAAATTAATTAAAAGTTTTAAAATCCTAAATTTATTTGTACGTAACTATCTATTAATTTAAAAAAAATTCTAAAAATAGATACTTTTCAACTAAAGGTTCTCCTTATCCTAAACTTTTGAGTGAACATCCATTCTTCTGAGATGCAGTTATATATTTTTCCAAAATTCATTGTCACTCACCCTCACCCACCAAAGAGTGATGTACCTGAAAGCATTAATAAGTAATTATATATATATATATATATATATATATATATATATATATATATATACATAATTAATTAACTGTCATATAAATAATGATATTTTGGATAATATTGAATATATTAATATATTAAAATAAATGCATGATTATAATGAATAAATAAATAAAAGTTAATATGTAATCTTAAAATTGACACTTTAAAGAAATACTTTAATTTTATAAAAAATGTTAAACTTTGACAACCCATAATGAATAAATATTTTAATATTTTAATGTGATTTATAATGCCTAATTTATATTAATGTAAGTATTAAGTTGTTGTGTTTATAGTGATTAAATTGATGATAATGTGTAGATTTATATAAAAAAAAAAGTTTAAGACATGAACTCATCTTAAAAGGAATAAAATTTGAACAGTGATATTTTCTTATTTCATCGTACATTTTCTTATTTTTTATTAGTTCGAGTGATTTTTTAGTTTAAAATTAAATTAAAAGGCATTATGAACATTTTTCTTAAAATATAAAGATAAACTAAAACATATTTAGTATATAGAAAATTACACCACAAACACTCTATAAATCCTAAACACACATAAACATTACTGTTTTTATAATATTTATTAATGTCTTTATAACCTCTATTTCTTATTACGAAAGCAATTCATAAATTAAAATATTTACATGTTTAGATTAATACATATATTAATAACATGCAAAGTAAAGTATACAATAACAAAAGAAACATATATGATATGTTTATGTTAGTTTATGTGCTAAAATATAGTACGTCAAAAACTCAGTCAATATGTTATTTTTTACTAAGTTGACTGTCTAACAAAATACTATACTTTTTTTTATTTGATGATCAAACTGTATTCATTAGTTGATCAAAGTTTTTCCAAATAAAGGAGTAAAATATTTTTTTTCATAAAGCATCAAAAGTCAAAATGCTTCGTGCATCATAATATGATACTTGAGATATAACAACTATAATAAACTTTTTTTTTTTTACCAAAAGTTAAACTATAATAAACTTTTCTTTTTTTTACCAAAAGTTAAAATATCAGAGTACCAATTCAGCATAATTTTGTAATATATAAAATTATTTCTAATGTTTCGATTTTAATATATATATATTAATATAGGTATACTCTTTATTGAAATTTTATATTAGGTGTTTTAAGGATACAAAATATTTGTTAACTAATATTAAAGTCAATTTATTTTGAGACATTATTTATGATAAAAGATATAAGTAATTTGCGGTGAGAATAAACAAATATTTGATTGATAATTGAGAAAACGAATGAGAAATTCGTTTTTGAGTGAAAAAAAATGTAATGCAAAAGAATAAAAATATAGGAAAAACAATTTTAAATTACAACTATAATGGATTAACCATAACTATCTTCCTACACCTTTGAATTTTCCCTCTACACTTCCACATACTCATCAAAATGACCATTATACTTTTGATGAAAAATTAAAGAAATCCAACACTCCCTAATTTATTTGTATTTAGGATTGCACAATCGAAATTAAAAAAAAAATATGTTTGAAATTGTACAATCATGAATAAAAAAATATATTTTAGATTATACAATTCAGAATATAACTTACAAAAAATTATATTTTTTATTATATAATTTGAAATATAAAGGTTGTATTTTGGGTTGTGTAACTTAAAATACAAAAGAAAATTCGTATTTCTGATCATTGTACAATTTAGATTATAAACAATCCAAAAAGAGTACTTTTGGTATTTTAAAAAACATGGAAGTGAAGGAAGAACTCATGGAAATGTGGAAAAAATGTGACCTGTCTTTTTAGGCTTAAAGTAATGGGTTTTAAGTAACGGACTTTACTTGTTTATCTTTAAGTCATTTTTGATTAGAATAAGGCAATTGCTATTTGCACTTCCATTTTTTTTTCCTACACCTCAAATGTTTTGAAATGTTCATTTTTTCTTGTATGATTTATATCTCTTGTAATTTTTGTGTCTTTTTTAGAGAGTAATGTTGTGAAGTACTAGTAAATGCATTTAATATTAATAAAGCAAATGGTAACAAAATAATTTCACTCTTTCAAATTATTCACTTTAACTACACACTTTCTCTACCACTCAATTCAGCCACATTAAAAAAATAACAGTAAACACATTTCTTAAAACATTATAAAGACACTAATCTACACACACTCAAAAATCCTAAACACACTCTAAAACTGATTAAAAGCTTTAAACTCATTACACATTAAGAAATTTAACTACACTTCAAGAATACACAGATACTTAAAAACTCTAACTTCACTCTTTAACTAACACTCCAAACAACCATAGTACAAAAGACAAACTAATTATACTAACCTACACACACTCAAAAGACTTAAGTACACTCTAAAACTAATTAAAAACTTTAAAACCCTATATCTATTTGTACATAAGTATTTGCTAACTTAAAAAAAAACTCTATAAATAGGAACTTTTTAGCCAAAGAAACTTTCTACCCTAAATTTTTGAGATGACATCCACCTTCTGAGCTACTAGTTACTCTTAAATCCTTTGTCATCCACTATCTCTAAATCCATTTTCACTCACCCACATAATAGTAATGTACCTGAAGAACCATTGTAATAGATAGATACCTTAGAGTCATTATGCATGCTTCTTAGAAACTTTATTAATCAGATACTTTTTAGAAAATTTAACCGCTAGATATAATAAGATAATTGATGCTAAAGAAACTTAGAAACCCAACAACTCTTGTATTTGGGTCAATTATTGTATTCCACCTTTTTTTTTTAATTTCTTTTTCATAAATAGTTTTATAATTTCTTTTTCTTTTTGAAGATTTCAGATTGAGATTCATGGGAATAAAAAATACCCTTCATCTAAATACTAACACTTCAAGGAGACGGCAATAAAAAAAATACTAAACAAACTTGTATGCTTATTAAACTATTACACATGTTCAAAAGTCATAAACACACTTTAAAACTAACAGCTTTAAACTTACTTTAATCACATACTAACCATTTTTAACTACTGCTCTAGCAACAATAGACACTTTGAAACCTTAACTCTATTCTAACTACAGAGACACAACAAAATTTTAAATCATTGTGGACACAACTATTTAATAACTTCAAACAAAACTCAATAAATAAACATAAATCCTAAACATAATCACTTTAAACAAACTCAATAAATAAACTCTATAAATAGAGATTTTGACTGTCACTATTAAACACTTCTTCTCTATTCAGAGACTCTTCTTATCTAAACCTTTAAGTCAGTTATTATCTCCTAGCAAAAAAATAGTTATATATCTTAAAGAGTCATTATTCATGCATGTGAGAGAGTCATATCTTAAGAGTCATTATTCATGCATGTGGAGAGTCATTATTCATGCATGTCGAGATACTGTAAATAATTAATTCATAATGAATTTTAATAATAACTTTAATAAGTAATTATATATAATTGTCAATATAAATAATTATATTTTGGATAATGTTGAGTATATTAATATATTAAAATAAATGCAGGAATATAATGAATAAATAAATAAAAGTTAATATGTAATCTTAAAAATGACACTTTAAAAAAATAAGCTAATTTTATAAAAGAATTTAGTTAAACTTTGAAAGCTAATAAAGGATAAATATAATAATATTTTAATGTAATTTATAATGGCTAATTTATATTATTATAAGTATTAAGTTGTGATGTTTATAGTAATTAAATTCATATAATGTGTATATTTATGGAAAACTTATTAGGTAGCTTTCTATAAATAAAAAAAAAAGTTTAAGATATGAACTCATGGTAAAAAATAAGATGTTAATTTCATGATTTAGTTTCGGTTATTTTTTCCTATTTCACCGTACATTTTCTTATTAGTTTGAGTGATTTTTTAGTTTAAAATTAAATTGAAATGCATTATGAATATTTTTATTAAATATAAAGATAAATTGAAACACATTTAGTATATAAAAAATTACATAACAAACATACTATAAATTATAAATATTAATGTTTATTAATGTTTTTATAACCTCTATTTCTTATTATGAACGCAACTTTATAAATTAAAATATTTCTTAAACTTTTTCTTTTAAGTGATTTTTCATCTTAGATTAATACATATACCAATAACTAGAAGAAAGAGAAACATATATAATATTTTTATGCTAATTCATTTGTTAAAATATACTACATCAAATATTCAGTCAATATATTACTTTTTATTAAGTTGACTATGTTGCAAAATACAATACTTCTTTACTTCATGATGAGAGTGTATTCATTATCATCAAAGTTTTTTCAAATAAAGAAATTCTTTACTTCATTTATTCGTTATGATCAAAGTTTTTCCAAATAAAGAAATGTAATATTTTTTCACAAAGCATTTGAAGTCAAAATGTTCCAGGAATCATAATTTTGATACTTGTGATGTAACAACTATAATGAACTTTTTTTTTTTCTTTTTACCAAAGTTAAGCATTAGTTACAAAGAGGACCAACTCAACATAATTTTTTAATATCTAAAATTATTTCTAATGTTTTGATTTTAACAATATATATATATATAAAAGTATACTCTTTATTGAAAGTTTATATTAGGTGTTTTAAAGATACAAAATTATTTGTTAAGTAATATCATTAATTGTGTTTTAGCAATTATTACTGATCAATATTAAAGTCAATTTTTTCTCACACATTATTTATGATAAAAAAAATATAAAAGTAATCTGTAGTGAGAATGAATATATCTTTGAGGGAAGATTATTTATTTATAGTTGAGAAAATGAATGAAAAATTTATTTTTGATTGAAATAAAAAAAATGTGTAATGCAAAAGAATAAAAGTAGTTTTTAGGTACGAAAAACAAATTTAAATTATAACTATAGAGAATTAACTATAATTATCTTTCGATGCATTCTTCCTCCACCTCTGTACTTTCTTCCTACAGCTTTAGAGACTCATCAAAATGACCATTATACTATTGATGAAAAAAATTAAAGAAATCATATACTTTTTTTTTGGATTGCATAATCGAAATTAAAAAATGTATGTTTCAAATATAAAATAATATATTCGAGACTGAACAATTCAAATTTCAAATTAAAAAAATTGTATTTTTGATTATACAATTTCAAATATAAAGGTTGTACTCTGGGTTGTATAATCTAAAATATAAAAGAAAACTTGTATTTCACATTGTGTAATCCATAATATAAATAGTCTAGGAATGATACTTTCGGTATTTTAGAAAATGTGGGAGTGTAGGAATAACTCATGAAGGTGCGAGAAGAATGTGTGATATCTTTTTAACATTAAAGTAATGGGCTTTAAGTAGCAGTCTTTGACGAGTTCTTCCTGCACCCTAATAAAAAAATTTTAATATCACAATTGCCCTTATTTGAGAACCGGATGGCCTGCTCATCTGGTTGTTAATTTTTTTTTTTCAAATGACAACCGGATGGGGGTGCCATCCGGTTCTCATTTCCAAATCAAAATGATAACTGGATGAAACCTATCCTGTTGTCATAGTCCAAATCAAAAACGGATTAATTTTTCGATTTGGTTGGAAATGAGAACCGGATGGCACCCCCATCCGGTTGTCATTTGAAAAAAAATTAACAACCGGATGAGCAGGCCATATGGTTCTCATATAAGGGCAATTGTGGTATTAAAATTTTTTATTAGGGTGCAGGAAGAACGTATTAGGGTGCAGGAAGAACTCGTCGCAGTCTTTAGGTCAATTTTGATTAGAACAAGGCATTTACTTATACCTCTATGTCCTTTTCCTAAGTCTCAAATGTTTTGAAATGACCATTTTTGCTTTGGTGATTTATATCTCTTGTCATTTTGTGTCTCTTTTAGATGATAATGTTATGAAGTGCTAGCAAATGCATTTATTATAGATGGAGCAAATGGTAACAAAATAATTTCACACTTCCACATTATTCATTTTATGTACACACTTTATCTAACACTCCATTTAATTATATTTAAAAAAAAACACTAAACACATTCCTTAGAACATTATAAAGACACAAATCTACACACACTCAAAAATCCTAAACACACCCTGAAACTTATTAAAAACTTTAAATTCATTATACACTAACATATTTAATTATACTTCAAGACCAGACAACACACTTAAAAGCTTTAACTTCACTTTACCTAATACTCCTAACAACCTTAGTTAAAAAAAATCTAATTATATTAACCTTCACACATTCAAAAGACTTAAAAGCACACTTTAAAACTAATTAAAATCTTTAAAACCCAATATCCATCTATATATAACTATCTACTAACCTAAAAAAAACTCTATAAGTAGGAACTTTTCAGCCAAAGACTCTCTTTACCCTAAACTTTTGACAGTGACACCCACTTTCTGAACTACTAGTTACTCCTAAATCCATCGTCATCTACCATCTCTAAATTCATTTTCAGTTGTCCTAAAATTTTTAGCTAAAGACTCTCCTTCCTAAACTTTTGAAGCGACACACACCTTTTGAGCTCCCAATTACTTCCAAATCCATTGTCATCCACCATTTCTAAATCCATTTTTACCTACCCTGAACTTTTCAGCCAAAGACTCTCCTTATCCTAAACTTTTGAGGTGACACTTACCTTCTAAGCTACCAGTTACTCCTAAATCCATTGTCATCCACCATCTCTAAATCCATTTTCACTTACCCTAAACTTTTCAGCCAAATACTCTCAAACCCTAAACTTTTAATGTGCCACCCACTTTCTGAGCTACCAGTTACTCCTAAATCCATTGTCATCCACTATCTCTAAATCAATTTTCACTTACCCTAAACTTTTCAGCCAAAGACTCTTCTCTAAACATTTGAGGTGACACCCACCTTCTGAGCTAGCAGTTATTTATATTTTTATCTAAGATCTCTAAATTCATTTTCACTTACCCTACACTTTTCAGCAAAAGACTTTCGTTACCCTTAAACCTTCAAAGCTAATAAAGATAAATATAATAATATTTTAATGTAATTTATAATGACTAATTTATATTATTGTAAGTATTAAATTGTGGTGTTTATAATGATTAAATTGATGATAATGTGTAGATTTATAAAAGCTTATTAGGTAGATTTCTATAAATAAATAAAACAAAAGTTTAAGATATGAACTCGTCGTAAAAAAATAAAATGTTAACGTCATGATTTAGTTTCGGTGATTTTTCTTATTTCACTGTACATTTTCTTATTAGTTTGAGTGATTTTTTAGTTTAAAATTAAATTGAAATGCATTATGAACATTTTTATTAAATATAAAGATAAACTAAAACACATTTAGTGTATAAAAAATTACACAACAAGCACACTATAAATTCTAAACACACATAAACATTAAGGTTTTTATAATATTTATTAATGGTTTTTTATAACATTTATTTCTTAATATGAACTCAACTTTATAAATTAAAATATTTAACTGTTTACATAATTTCTTAAACTTATTTTTTCCTGTGATTTTTCATCTTAGATTAACATATATACTAATAACGAGAAGAAAGAGAAACATATATGTTAAAATATATTACGTCAATTATTCAGCCAATATATTACTTTTTCACTAAGTTGACTATGTTACGAAATACAATACTATTTTGCTTCATGAGAGTGTATTTATTAATTGATGAAATCTTTTTCAAATAAAGAAATGTATTATTTTTTTACAAAACATTTGAAGTCAAAATGCTCCCCAATCATAATTTTGATACTTGTGATGTAGCAACTATAATAAACTCTTTTTCTTTTTTTTACAAAAGCAAAAGTTAAGCATTAGTTAAAAGAGGACCAACTAACCATAATTTTTTAATATCTAAAACTATTGCTTATGTTTTGGTTTTAACTTTTTATTGAAAGTTTATATTAGGTGTTATAAGGATACAAAATAATTTGTTAGGTAATATCATTAATTGTCTTTTAACAATTATTTTCTGATCAATATTAAAGTCAATTTATTCAAATTTTTTTAGACATTATTTATGATAAAAAGATATAAAAATAATTTGTGGTGAGAATAAATATATTTTTCATTGATAATTGAATGAGATGATTTTGTATTGATAATTGAGAAAATAAATGAGAAATTTATTTTGAGTGAAATAAAAAAAAACATGTGTAATGCAAATGAATAAAAATAGTCTTTCTAAGTAGGAAAAACAAATTTAAATTACAACTATAAAAGATTAACAATAACTATCTTCCGATGCATTCTTCTTGCACCTATATACTTTCTTCTTAAAGCTCCATAGACTCATCAAAATGACTATTATATCATTAATGAAAAAAAAATAAAGAAATCATATACTTTCAAATCCTTTTGTATTTGGGATTGCATAATCAAAATTTAAAAAAAAAGGTATGTTTCAAATATAAAAAAAATACATTTTAGATTGTACAATTCATAATACAAATTACAAATATTATATTTTTATTATACAATTTGAAATATTAAAGTTGTATTATGATTTACATAATAAAAAATATAAAAGAAAATTTGTATTTTAGATCGTGTAATCCAGAATATAAACAATCTAGAAAGGGTACTTTCAATATTTTAAAAAACATGGGAGTCCAGAATAACTCATGGTGGTGCGAGAAGAATGTGTCATATTTTTTTAGGGTTAAAATAATGAGCTTTCGGTAACGGACTTTACTTGCTCATCTGTATATCAATTTTGATTAGAATAAGACATTTATTATTTGCATCTCTATATCTTTTTCTAAGTCTCAAATGTTTTGAAATAACCATTTTTGCTTTGGTGATTTATATCTCGTCATTTTTGTGTCTCTTTTAGATGATAATGTTATAAAGTGCTAGTAAATCTATTTATTGTAGATGGAGCAAATGGTAACAAAATAATTTCACACCTCAACATTATTCATTTTAACTACACACTTTATCTAACACTCTATTAATTATATTTAAAACAACACTAAACACATTCCTTAAAATATTATAAAGACACAAATCTACACACACTCAAAAATCCTAAACACATTCTAAAACTGATTAAAAGCTTTAAACTCATTACACACTAACATATTTAACTATATTTCAAGAAGACACAACACACTTAAAAGCTTTAACTTCACTTTAACTAATACTTATATAACATCCCATATTTTTCATATAATAAAAACTTTATTGCATAAAAATCCATATATTCATCATGTATTTCAAAATATACTTCTCCACCTAAGATTTAATAAAAATATCTTCAAAAAATTACAAATAAAATAAGATAAAATAAAAGAAAATAAAATATCTTCAATTCACTAGGGATTCACACTACTTGTTAAATCCTCTGCTCACGTGTAATATACACGATCATTGCAGATTTAAAAACAAAACAAACATCACACAAAAATAAGGTTAAGCTAGAAAGTTTTAAAAAAATATATATTTTCACAAATTAAATTTCTATTCCAACCAAACAACAACAAATCAAGCTTTTATAACTCATCTCATACATCACAATATCATTAACACATCACACATGAGACACCCATATGATCTGGTCTAGCCGGTTCTTTTTCACACCGTAAAGCAGTCATATAAACAATCCATATGATATGGTCTAATTAGTTCTTTTTCACACTGTAGCGCAGTCATATAAACTTAATTCGTATGATCCAGTCTGACCGGTTCTTTTTCACACCGTAGCACGGTCATATGAATCATTTAACCCACTTGATCTGGTCTAACCGGTTCTTTTTCACATTGTAGCGCAATCATGTGAATCTATTAATCCATATGATCTGGTCCAACCGGTTCTTTTTTACACCGTGACGTAGTCATATGAACCTCCTTCGACTCCCACCACCTAGTCATCTTCATCTATAATTCCAATGACTAGTAGAGTCAGGATGTGAACCTCCTTCGACTCTCAATACCTAGTTATGATTCCAATGACTAGTAGAGTCAGGATACAGGTAGTCTCGATTACACACCACATCATTTACAAACATTGATACTACATCATACAATACATAAATACTCATTTGATTTAAATTCATCCAAATCATTAATAAACAAATAATTACAATATTTATGAAAAACAATCTATTAAAATAGAGAAATAGGTATAGGATTAATTCCCTTGTGTGAAAATACACATAAAGGGATGTTTATTTATAGATAATAAAAATAACAGAAATAGTAACAAAATAACAAAGAACATGGGCTAAGCCTGTTATATTCAACACTCCCCCTCAAGCTGGTGCATATAAATTGTATGTACCAAGCTTGTTACAAATATAATCAATCTTGGGTCCCCTTAAAGATTTGGTGAAAATGTCTGCTAATTGATCATTCGAATTAACAAACTCGGTCTTGATGTCTCCAGATGTAATTTTTTCTTGAACGAAATGACAATCAATTTCAATATGTTTAGTCCTCTTGTGAAAGACGGGATTTGAGCTAATATGAAGAGCAGCCTGATTATCACATATGAGTGTCATTTGAGTGACCTCTCCAAATTGCAATTCTTTTAGTAACTGTTTGAGCCAAATAAGTTCACAGGTAGCTAAGGCCATGACTCTATATTCATATTCAGCTTCAGCACTAGATCTTGCCACAACATGTTGTTTCTTACTCTTCCAAGATATCAAATTACCACCAATAGAAACACAATATCCGGAAGTAGATCTTCTATCTGATTGGAGATCCTGCCTAATCCGCATCTGTATAACATACAACTCCAGTATGGTCATTATGACCATATAGTATGCCTTTTCCTGGAGAACCTTTAATGTACTTCAATATACAAGTAACCACATTCAAATGATCAACACATGGAGAGTTAAGGAATTGACTCACCACATTAACTGCAAAAGAAATATCAGGACGAGTAATAGTAAGATAATTCAGTTTTCCAACTAATCTTCTATACTTCTCAGGATCTGAGAGGAGCTCCCCCTGACTAAGTAGAAGTTTGGCATTAGGGTCCATGGGTGTCTCAACAGATTTAAAATTCAGTAACCCAGTTTCTTCCAAAAGATCCAATGCATACTTTCTTTGAGAGATAATAATACCATGATTGGATTGTGCTACCTCAATCCCCAAGAAATATCTAAGTTTACCAAGATCTTTGGTCTGAAAATGGTGACAAATATGCTGTTTAAGTTGAGAAATGTCATGGTGATCACTATCTGTAAGAACAATGTCATCAACATAGACAACTAGATAGATACACCCAGCATTCGAATGACGATAAAAAACTGAATGATCTGCCTCACTGCGAGTCATACCAAATTCTTTAACAACACTACTAAACTTTCCAAACTAGGTCCTGGGAGACTATTTGAGACCATATAAAGATTTGCGAAGATGACATACCAATCCAGAAGACTTTCCCTGAGCAACAAAACCTGGGCGTTGCTCCATATAAATTTCTTCCTGCAAATCCCCATTAAGAAAAGCATTTTTGACATCCAGTTGATAAAGAGACCATCTTTGAAGAGTTGTCATGGCTATAAATAGGCGAACAGACACCATTTTGCCACTGAGAAAAAGTATCACCATAGTCCAAACCAAAAATTTAAGTGTAGCCTTTAGCCACAAGATGAGCTTTGAGATGATCAATAGTGCCATCATGACCAACTTTGATAGCAAAAACCCACCTGCAACCAACAACAGATTTCCCATAAGGTAAAGAAATGAGTTCCCAAATTCCACTTGTCTGAAGAGCATTGAGTTCATCAAGCATAGCTTGACGCCAACCAGGATGGGCTAAAGCATCACCTACAGATTTTGGAATAGACACTGAAGAAATGGATGAAAGGCAAGCATAAAAAGGTTGAGACAGTCTATGATAGCTCAAGGCAGTATAATGTGGAGAGGGATTATGGGTAGAACGTATACCTTTACGGATGACAACGGGAAGATCAGGTTCAACTGTCGAAGCCGGAGAGGAGGGAAGATCTGGCACCAGAGGAGAATCACTTGGTGGACGTTGGAAAGTTTGACGACGACTATAAACCTTAAGAGGTGGTGAAAGAGGCGACTCAATAGGAACACTAGATATGACAGGAGAATCACATACAACTGGAATATGTATTTGACTATATGAAGACGCAATAGGAGAAGATAAAAACTTAAAATAAAAAGAAGATTCAGTAAAGGTAACATCTGCAGAAATGAAATAACGATTAAGTGTGGGTGAAAAACATTTATATCCTTTTTGAGATCTAGTGAATCCTAAAAAGATACATTTATGTGACCGAGCAAATAATTTATCAAGGCCAGGACTAAAATTGTGAATAAAGCATGTAGATCAAAAAACTTTAGGAGGTAAGGGATGGAGAGACTCATTTAGGAAACAAGATAGAGTGAGGAATTTTATTTTCTAAAACTGAAGATGGCATACGATTAATAAGATAACATGCACTAAGAATAGTGTCACCCCAAAAACATTGAGGAACCCCACCATGAATTAAACGAGTACGAGTAGTTTCAACAAGATGTCTATTCTTGCGCTCAGCCACCCCATTTTGTTGAGGTGTATAAGCACATGAAGTGTGGTGAAAAATGCCATGAGATTTCATAAAAGTGTTAAAAGAATGAGAAAGTTACTCACGAGCATTATCACTGTGTAAGATTCGAATTGAAACTCCAAATTGATTTTTAATTTCATTAAAAAATGTTTGAAATATAGAAAATAACTCAGAACGATTTTTCATTAAAAATAACCAAGTGCATCTTGAAAAATCATCAATAAAAGTAACAAAATATTGAAATCCTAAATTAGACTTAACACGACTTGGTCCTCAAATGTCAGAGTGAACTAAGGCAAAAGGGGACGAAGCACGTTGGGAGACACTACTAGGAAAAGAACTGCGACTATCTTTTCCTCAAAGACACGACTCACGAGATAAACTGGACAACTTGGATAAATTTAGAACAAGTTGCCGCATCTTGGCAAGACTAGGATGACCTAATTGTGCACGAAGGAGAGATGGAGAATCCATAACCATGCCAACATGTGCAGTTGTTCAGAGGTAATAACTACCATGAGACTGACATCCGGTGCCAATTATCTGTCCTGAACTCCGGTCCTGTAAACAAACAGAATCTTTGGTGAAAGAAACAACACAATCAAGGGAACGAGTGAGACGGCTAACAGATAATAAGTTAAAAGGTGACCCAGGGACATAAAGAACATTATCAATATAGGCAAAGAAGGAAAGAGATGAATAGTACCAATACCATGGGATGAGACCTTAGAACCATTAGCCATGGTAATGGAAGGTAAATGGCTAGAGGTAGACAAAGAAGCTTTCCTTACCCAAATTCACAAAACAAGTAATTATAATATCTATAAAAGAACATGTAACAACTTCCCTTACCTCTATAGAGTCGAGATACTCAAAAACCCTAAAATCACTAGCAACCTAACTCTGTTCAAGAATCTGATCGAACACTCTTCTACTCAATGCTAGGAATCTAAGGGTATCCTCTGATTGTCACTATGATAAGATATGAGATCACAAATCTAGAGAAAAGGTAGAAAACTTTAAAGAGAAATTGTTTTAGAGAGATGATGGTTTTCATAAGAATGAAACTTGTCAACACCTAATTTCGTCCGGGTAGACAAAATCCACTTCAAATAAATATATTTTTTTAATTAACTTCTAAAGAAAATTAAAAAAAAAGGAGATTTATTTAATCAAATTTAAATTTTTGTCGTTAAAATATGTGTTAGAAAATCAATAAAAATTTCTTTGAAAATTCTATTCTTCTCCTATTTTCAAACAAAATTGATAATAATAACAAAATGCAAAAATTATGGATCTATCAAAACTACCACCTCTTGGGTCAGCCCTCATTTCTTTTCACACCCCAGCGCCCAAGCCCAACTCTCTTTCTATTCTCACACTCCCTAATCACCCACACACCCCCAAATCTTTAGGATCCTCTCTCTCTCCTCCCAAAATTTTCGTACACGCAATAAACCAACACACAGCAGCGTCATCCTCCAGTGCCTGCAAAAAAGTAATTTTGTCCTCTGCAGGAGCGATCCCAAAGCTGTTAAAAAAGGAAAATGTCCTCTAATAAGACGAGAGAGGACAGTACCATTGGTTTTTGGGATATATGGGAGCAGGAAGAGGGAGGAGGAGGACACTGTTACATTAGAATCTGGCTGCTTCGTGAAAGAGGGAACCTGGGCACAGATTGAACGCGGTGGAACGGGAGGGAGAAAGAAGATCAACTCAGAACCAAGAGGGAATACATTCAAAAGGAGGAGAAGCAGGTATGGTTTTAGAATCTGGTACGATTAACATTGAATGAAATGTTTGCATCTATTGCCATGTTTTCCTGGTTTTGTGGGAATTTCTTTGTTTGTCTCATTTATGAAGACTTTGTTCTTCATGCTCTGCCTCCTTCCTACTCTCTCCGGCTTTATATCACTGTCATGGTTTCTGGTGAGGGGGGTTGAACAGCCAAACCCTCATGCTTCACCCATTCCTTCACGTGAGCACTCTCCAAGCTTCCCCTTTCTATCTGCAGCCACCATTCTTGTTAACCACCTCTACACCTCTCTCTCTATCCCTCTTCATCAACGCACCTCCACATACCTCCCTGCCACCATCACCTTTCTCTCTCTCGCTCTCCCATTGCACCTCCAGAGTCACGTTCCTGGGCCAGAAAACATCTACCAACCCCCAACCTCCTTCTTCCCTGCCTTACTTCCATCGAATGCCTTAGAACCTGACCCCGAAGCCATATGCCCAGTCGCCCCCAACCGCCACCTACACAAGCCATTCCTTCCATCAAAGCCATGCCTTAGATCTCCCCAACCCCTCCGTATTGTGGCACTGCCGCCGCTGTCAATGGTTGTTGCCACCGTCGACGACGACGCCCACCGTCGCCGTCTATCCCTGCCGCCACAAGCTTCACCAGCCACGCCATCCCTGCCTCGAGGAAGACTCCCACAACCCCCAAGGCACCACGTGTGCGCCACTAACTCTAATGGGTTAGTGGGGTGGCTTCTTGCACCCCCTGTATTCCAGGACTGCACCCCCAGTCCTCCTAAGTCCCTGGAATACCCTTCCTCTTACCTGGGTTGGGCTTGCTTCCCGCACCCCCCTGCATTCCAGGCCTACACCTGTGACACCTGTTAATTCCCAGAATACCCCTGCCAGTAGCTAAGTTGGATTTACTTCCTGCACCTCCACTAATTAGGAATTGCACCCACATATGCCCAGTTTCCAAAACTGCCCCTGACGTTTTTTTTATAAATATAAATAAATAGATAAAATCATAAAATAATATAATTTCTTTTTACTTAAAAGTAATAATGAATTAAGATTCGATTTTGGGCTACGTTTTTTAAAAAGGATTTTTTTCGCTCATGCAAAGATTGACGCTTTGAATAAAGACTTTCGATTAATTTCCTAATTGACCGCACGCGTCATATGGGAATTAATTCGAAGGATTTCAATTTCATTTGGAATATCAAAGGGCCATACGCGTCAAGCGATATCCAAAATGAGATTTAATTTCAAAAAATAATGATAAATACAAACTTTTTCTAAAAATATCAAATTCTCAAACAAACAATTTTTCAAAACCCTGATTCTCCATCTCTGATGGAGATACGTAGGAGCGAGGTTAAACCTTGTCGGGCCCCTTTCAAAATAAAAATGTTTTGTTTGCTTTTATTTCTGTTTTTCGTGAAAAATAAATATTTCAAAAATTACACTCATTTCATTTTATCTAGTTAAAGGTATCGTCTTAGGACGGGCGCCGTGGGGGGCTAATACCTTCCCTACGCGTAACCGACTCCCAGACTCGCAACCAGGTTTTCGTAGACTAGCCTTATCCCTGTTTTCTTTGGTTTTCCATAGTTTTCCGTGAAAACTATGGTGGCGACTCCCCTCTTTTAGAATAAAAATTAATTATTTTTTCGGATCGCCGTCTCATCATGACGCCAGTTGTGACAAAACTGTATATCTTCTTAAAAAAAGAGAAAGAATTGATAGTTTTTATAAATAGAATATCTTCTTAAAGATAATTGGTGATTTTTATTACAATAAAACAAAATATCTTCTTAGAGAGAATTGATAGTTTTTATAAAAATAAAATAGCATATCTTTTTAGAGAGATAGAATATCTTCTTAGAGAGAGAGAGTTGGTGGTTGTTATAAAAATAAACAACTTTTATTTACTTCACAACTTTTTTATTAAAAAAAGTAGGTGTTGTGTTATTTATCTCTAAAACTGAATTCTAAGTTAGTTTTTATTCTATAACTATTTTCTAGGGTACTACACTTACAGCCTTAGTTAAAAAAATAATTACAAAATATACAGCTATCTACTAACCTATAAATAGAAACTTTTACAGCCAAACACTCTCCTTACCCTAAACTTTTGAGGCCACACCCATCTTCTAAGCTACCAGATACTCCTAAATCTATGGTCATCCACCATCTCTAAATCCATTTTCACTTATCCTAAAATTTTTAGCCAAAGACTCTCCTTACCCTAAACTTTTACAGCGGCACACATCTTTTGAGCTACCAATTATTCTTAAATTTGTTGTCATCCATCATCTCTAAATCCATTTTCACTTACCCTAAACTTTTCAGCCAAAGACTCTCCTTACCCTAAACTTTTGAAACGACACCCACCTTCTGAGCTACCAGTTATTCCTAAATCCATTGTCATCCACCATCTCTAAATCTATTTTCACTTATCCTAAACTTTTCAGCCAAAAACTTTTCTTACCCTAAACTTTTGAAACGACACCCACCTTCTGAGCTACCAGTTATTCCTAAATCCATTGTCATCCACCATCTCTAAATCCATTTTCACTTATCCTAAACTTTTCAGCCAAAAACTTTTTTTACCCTAAACTTTTAAGGTGACACCCACCTTCTGAGTTACCAGTTACTCCTAAATCCATTGTTATCCGCCATCTCTAAATCTATTTTCACTTATTCTGAACTTTTCGGCCAAAAACTCTCCTTACTCTTAAACTTTGAAAGCTAATAAAGGATAATAATATTTTAATGTAATTTATAATCGCTATTTTATATTATTGTAAGTATTAAGTTGTGGCGTTTATAATGATTAAATTGATGATAATATGTAGTGTCGCAACCAGAGTCACGACGGGGACGGCGAACAAAAATATTTTATAATTTTAAAAAAAACAAAGGAGTCGCCACCATAGTTTATTAGGAAAAATTATGGAAAACCAAAAACAAGATAAGGCAAGTTTGCAAACCGGATTTAGAGTTCGGGAGTCGGTTA
>Ga0209700_103561_pt1 | contig 29606 bp, 11 predicted proteins | sample SiratroredBW_FD_187528 | JGI IMG/M metagenome (GOLD analysis project Ga0209700, IMG submission 187528) | Root nodule microbial communities of legume samples collected from California, USA - Siratro red BW (SPAdes) (version 2) | ecosystem: Host-associated > Plants > Roots > Nodule | place: USA...
TTTTTTTTCCTTTTTCATTTTTTTTTTTCTGACTCGTTTATGTTCATTTTGGTCACTTGCATGGTTTTTTCTATTCATCTGACAAATTTATCTATTTTTTAATTTTTTTTGTTATGTAGTTTTCTCCATCATTTGTATGATTTTTTTTTTCATATTCTTAAAGGTCTTGTTTTTTAATCTTTTATTTTCTTTCACTCATATATACTTCTATTTTTTCTTCATTTTCTAAGTTTCTTTGTCTTCTCTTTTTTATTCTTTTGAACTTCACCTTTTCAAATATTGATCATGCTATACATGATTTACGAATCTTTATGGCGAAATAATTTTCTTTTAGAACTTATAGGTGGTGGTCATTCTTCTTATTAAGTTATTGTGTTTTTTAGAACAAGAGTAAATTTTCAACTAATATCTTTGTATGTGAAAGTTTTATTAGAAAAATTTGGTATTGCATGTTGAGTAAGAAACTACTACATGTGAGCTGAAAGTCCTTTAGATGAGTCAAAATTAACTTATAATACATGTGTGTCTTATGTTTACTAATTATATTGTATAATTTTATTTTTTTTATAAATGTATATCTAATATCTTACGGTTGCGTGTAGAATTTGAAGTTTATATATCACGTGAAAGTTAAAAATTATTCCATTATAGGTAAAGCCTGAAATTTATTGGCTACATGTGTATTTGATGTCCTTTTAACTATACATCAATTAATAATATTTATTTAAGTTATTAAACTAGAGTTTTTACTATTTGTTTATATGGAGTTTTCATCTCACACTCACATTCAATAAATTATTTACCTAGTTAATTATATTATATATATATTTTGTTAAATTGTATGTATCAATTATTTATTGATTTAATTTGGTGAAATGTGTGTATTAATAGTTTGAATTATTGCACTCATTCTATATTTTGTTAATAAATCTACATATATAAAAATATAGGTTGTTATACCCAGATTTTAAATATATTTCCTTTCGTGAGTTTAGATACAATGACACGCTCTTGTTGCCACCAATATATAATTAGAAACAATTTCATATTCTTTTTGGAAAAATATTTTTTTTATTATAATATACTGAAATAAGATTTAAATAAAATTATATATTTCATTAAGAAAATGTTATTCTTCTTGCTTTTTTGTGTGTGTTTTACTAACAGTCTTTTACGGTGTAATGTTTTACCAACAGTTTAAATACCCCTGTAAGAAAAAAAACTCAGAGTTCAACTATTATTGTCTTGTAAGAAAATCTATTTTTGTTAATTGAAAAACAGTTTTATTACCATAAACACCATGTCACCTTCAGGATAAAAGTGTTAAATAACTAAAAAGTTTGCCAAAAAAAATATTAAAGTGATTATCATCACTGGTAACAATTATTATTATGCAATTCTTTAATATACTTCTTATCTTCCATATTAATTATACTTTTCTTACAATAAAAAAAATACTAATTATAATTTATTTGCATGTACTTTTTATTTTCTTAATCAATCCTCTTGGCCTGTATAGTATTACTACTTTTTTCTATCTATCACTCCACATTAAATATTTAAAGACATAGCACCAAAAGTATTGAATGCTAAACAAATAAAATTCAAAAATAGTGATATTCAATTTGATTCAATTTTTTGTATGAAATATTCATATCTTTTCATTGAGTCAGATACCTTTTACCATCTGTGATCATATATTATATATTATTATTTACAAAAGAAACATAAGTATAACTTTTTAAATTACACAACACACTTTCCCATATGGAATAAGTTATAAAATGTACTTAAATTGAATTTAAACAACATAAAGTATTTTCACAAGTCAACAACAACATAACATTCAATTCTTAATCAATGTAGTTGTAAAAGTGAACCAAACCCACCTAGGTAAAAACAGGGCTTTTACTAGTAACCATGTTCTTAATGCAATGGGCGCTCATAGATCATGGTTTAAACCAGATTTCACCAACCCATGCCTTTTCAGTCTTTTTCCTCAAATCTGAATTTGCAATTGTAACCAATGTTATGCACCCACAGTTTTTATTTATTTATTTATTTATTTATCTCTATCAAAAGTTGGAGATACCATCAAATTCCACCTCACACTGATTTTCTAGTATTGTTTATTCTGACAAAATTTGTTGAATATATTATGATGTTAATTATGGGTAATATTATAATTTTATTTGCTTTATAGTCTAAAAGTGCAGTAAAAGTACAAGCACACACATGAGATCAAAGAAAACAAGTTGAGGCTGTATGGTCAACAGTTTTATATGCCTTAGTGGTATGCCAAAGACCTCTATAAGTTCCAAAATACAAGTACAATTTATCTATAGAAAGAGGTATTTTTTTTTTCTGAAACACAATCATAATCCAAGTGTTAAGATTAACCAAATTGAAACCGTTTTGATTCAATTGATCTACCCACTTACAGGTATTCTTACACTTTTAGATTATGTTAGCCACTAAACAGTATTAGTCTTGTTTCTTGTTTTAACTTTTGTTCTAAATGACTCAAATAAACCCACTTGATGTTTTTGTAGATTTCATGGCCTAGTTTTGGTAATGCAGTAACATTCTAATTTACACAGGAGAAATAATCATTTTTATGTAACCATAATCCATAAAATAGTTAAGAAAATATGATAAAGATGAAAAAAGAAGAGAACTTAAAGGTAATTAAATTAATGGAAGAGACATTTTCCACCAGTTAAAAAAGACATAATTATGAGAAGAAAATATTGAGAAATTCAAAAAGTGAAAACTTCACCCACTGAATTCTGTTCTAATACATAAAATATGAGTAAATTTAGCAATAAAAAAAATCTATATTTTTTGTTGGGTGTCGATGAGCCCAATGTTGGAAGAAACAATGCCCAATAGTTGGTAGTGTTTGTTTCAGCCGTTCTTTTTCTCTGTATATATTTCAACATCTCTTCTCATCACATCAACCATTTGCAGTTTTCACAGCTTTCAATTGTTGTAAGCATTTGCATTTGAATCATTTTTTTCTCATTTCTTTGGTGACCACAAAATAAAGAACTCACATGGTATGATCCTTCTCTCTCACAAACATAATTTGTTGTTGTAATTTTTTTTTGTTAGCTTGCTGATATTAACGTTGTTGGAAATGTTATTGTTTTACAAGGATACGAGGATGTGGTATAACGTGAGAATGTGATTCTTTGCAGATTCTGATGTCTCAAATGCTGTGTTCATTGGTGCAGCTGGGAACAGCACTGGTGTGTGAACCTACATCAACTTTGACAACAATTCTGTATCACTCCAATTTGATTCCCCGCAACCTCAACTTGGATCGATTTGTGCGACGCGAGCTTCTTCACCAAGAAAACCGTTTCTTCCATTTTCTCACCACTTTGTTGAGGTGTGTCTGGTAGATAATACCAGCAATGAATGTGTCGGGTTAAGGTGTTTCAAAAAAAGTAAAATGGTGCATGATTCGGTTGAAGGAACCATTTTAGTACTTTTTGAGACATTGCATGTGGTAGCAGCTCGCACTGTGACTCAAGTGCAGAACTTTTGTAAGTAGAATTTATCAGAAACTACTATTTGACAGATTCAACTGTTATCTCTTGGCCCAAGTTGATTCATCTTGGATAAAGTAGCAGTAGATTTGAATGTTGAGTTAAAGATTCGAGCTTGTTGTGATTTCTGGGTTGCTGTTTGTCATTTCATATATGCATTGTGGATTTCGTCAATGGGATATTCTTTTCTGTCAAAGTAACACAGTTTCATCAGTTTTTGGTACATTTCTACTGTTGTTTAAACCAGATATGTATCAGAATGGTACTATGCAAATGTTAGCTTATATTCTGAATTTAATTATTATATATTATTACAGATACTAAACAAAATTTAATTTTTTTTTTTTTATATTGGATGTTTAGAAATGGAATCTTGAATCAGCATAAATATTTAATTGAACATCTTAAATTTAATTTAGAGTCAAGCCTCATAATTTACATTCAATTGCAATGTATTTGCACATATTTGACTGTCAGTGTTAATTGTTGGATATTAAATTTAAAGTTAAGCCTCTAACATATTTTAAATATTTTTTTAACTAATTATGATTGTCTAAAATATCTGGCTCATATTTATTACAGCTCAACTACATATAATCTTTTTTTCTTCTTAAAATAAAATTAATTGTTTCTCAGAAGAGTTGAACTTTTATTTGGTGCAGAAAGAACAAGACTGCATTGGACTCATTTACCGGGATGACAGGCCTTTCAGTCTGTCTTATGTTGGAATGGTCCAACTTTGCAAGTAGCTTTCGGTTTTGGTAAACAACAAATTTAGACGCGTTACTCCTGCACCACGATTTTGTCCTTCATCCCGTATTTTTTTAAATATAAAAATATTTTTTTTTCAGAATATATAATTTAGAATATAGAAAAATTATATTTTAAAATGTATAATATAAAATATAATTTTTTTATATTTGAAATATAAAAATTATATTATAAATTATACAATCTTATATATATAATTTAATTTTAGATTATACCATCCGAAATATATATTTTTTTAAATTTTAAATTATATAATTTAGAATATAATTTTTATATTTTAAATTATACAATTTGTAATATATCTTTCTATTTCTTATATAATTTCATAATATAATTTTTGTATTTTAGATTCTACAATCTAAAATGTAATTCTTTTTATTATGAATTCTATAGTTTAAAAGAATTTTTTTTTATATTTTAAATTATATAATCTGAATCATAACTTTTTTAATTTTAGACTATATAACTTAAGATAAAGAAAAAGTTAAGAAATATATGATTTTTTAATTTTTTTTACACAAAATATAATAGTCATTTTACTAAGTGAAGTGCAGGAAGAAACAATGGAGGTGTGAAAAGAATGTGTCCAAATTTATGTAGTTGTGTGGACTAAACTTTGAGCATAGTTAAGTTCTTACTTGACATTATAAGCTAATCTAGAATATTCTATGCTAAATAAATATTTAAACGGATTTTTACCAACAACAAAAATTAAACACAATTCTTTTCAGTAAAAAAAATCCAAGTTACGAAAATCTCTAACTACACATAAATAATTCACTTGTTTATTATTATTATTATTAGATGTGGTCGTTGATAACTTTGAAGGCTCCTTATTCACCAAGGAGTTGACTACTTGACTAATGCAAAAGCTAAAAAGGGTACAAACATTGTTTGGTTACGCTGTCTTTTTTGACCTTAAATAAGATTGTTTTTGATATTTAGATCTAAAATTTTTAAGAATGATTTGTAAACAAGTTTCCCATAAAAACATTATTATGGAAAAATGAAGATCTGACCTTTATTGAAGTACATTATTTTTATTAAATCATGTAATCCCAAAACAATTTTTTTAGTAAAAATAACACAATACTCTTTATTTCAAGAAATTTTATGTAAGCATTTTCAGTAATTATTTTCTCAATCAAACTAATTAACCATTACAGTTCTGTTATTTACTATTTAACCAAATTGAAACGTCTTTCAGTTTTAATAAACTCTAAGACATACCTTAAAATTTTATTTATAAGAAACTGGCTTAAACAACTTCTAAGAAATGTTAAAAACAAAATCATTAAATCATATTCCTTATATTGAATTCATTAAAATATTTAACAGTTCTTATTATCAAATTTCTTAATATTGAATAAATGTCTAATAATAAAACGAATATTAAATTGATATTAATCATATAATCAGTTTATAATCACTTACTTAATTAGTCATATTTTTATTATATTATTATTATATAATTTTTATATATAAATAATATACATAAAAAGGTTGTCATACTATTATTTCTCTGATCAAAATAACATCAAGTTACAGTTGCAGTTTTCCTGAAGAATTCTCTCCCATAACAGTAGCATAAGCTTGTTTGAATTGAATTGGCCTACCATTATATGCATGTACTCATTCATGTGACACACATTGAAAGCCATCTTTTAACATGTTTAACCTCATATCATGCACAAAATTTGTACCCTTTTGAGCTTTGCACTAGTAATGATCCTCATGTGTGAGAAAAGTCTGAGTATTCTTGATCACCAAGCAAAGTGATCAAGTGAACATTAAAAAAAGAATTTAAGGAGCATCATTTTAGAATAAAGAAGATGGATCAAGTCATGGTCACGCAAGTTGACTCCCATTTCTCTGTAAGAATTAGGAGCACGCAAAAACAAACTCATTCAATGTGACTTCTGTAACATTTTTTTTCCATGCTTTCTGAATATTATACTGATTAATTACTGAACAAGAAATAAACAATATTTGATTCAATGCATGAATGTACCCTACCTGTCCCTACCTCACTCTCTCCTCATGTTTACGCCAACTATAACTTGTCATTGCTGGTGACATCTTTCATTATACATCACTTTCTGAATCCCTCCCTGGAGACAGCAAGCAATCTTGTTAAAGAAGGTCAGAATCTTTTACATAACAGAAAATGGAAATTACCCTTTTAACTAAAATGATGGGAAAAAAAATAAAGTTTTAGTTTTGATAAGTATCCTTCCATTTATCAGTATTAATATTTCAATTTCATTCTTGTAATGTCAACAGTTATACATGATACATAGAGTTGTGTGTAATATAGCACATGAGTGTCACTTAATATACTTTTGTTTTAGTTCCAAAGGAATAAGAACAATGCTATGATTATCAAGTTGGAAGCCTTAATCATGATAACAAAACACAATTCATTGATTTCAATAACATCTTCTAGCAGCTTTGGAATGAGTGTACTTAATTCATAAATCACTGTAGGATTATAAGTAGATGTTTATTAATAATACAAACATAGATCAATTCAAACCATGTTAATCCTAATTGATAATGTTTGTTAATTGTACTAGTAAATCATTTTCAACACTGTTAACTGTCAACAATATATAGAAAAAAGGTACCACTTTACAAAAGTTGTTTTTCCTTTCCCCTTTTCTTTTGCACATGCAATTTCTAAGGTACAAAAATTGACAGCTAATTTCCTAACTGTTTCTTTTTCTCTCATCCTCCATCTAAGTGAATGCAAGCTTCAAGTTAAGACCCCTTTTTTATACCAATCTGCCACTGTCTTTTTGGCCTCAACTTTTGGTTTATTGGTGGACAATCTTGGAACTTCCATCATTAACCACATGGTACGAAATATATAGTCTTATAGTCATAACTTAGACATCTCTATATATATGTTCCATCATATTTGCTCAACATTTTTATTGGTTTATGTTGCAGACTTAAGATACCCTTTTTCTCTCTAGATTTCCTAGCTCCTAGGATAATTTGTTGTGGTCTCTTTCTTAGTGTGGTTTCTGATTTTACCTCTTGTGAGGAGCTTCTCCATTTCTTTTCTTTGAGGCCTCCTTAATGCTGATTCTTGCGTAACTTGATCTTCATTCTATATTTTAAGTTATTTAACCAAACACAGCATCTCAGATACCCAACAAAAGTCATTTTCCCTTTTCAGCAAACTTGGTCTTTTCAGATTCTAGGACACAACATGTTTCGGTGGCTATTGAAGCCCAGGTTCTATTCAAAATGGTACAACACTGACCTCAACTCTGCTACTTTTTTATCGGAACTTTTTTATTTTCTTTCTAATCTTTGGTTGTATAAAAAAAATCAGCTTGTCTTACGTGAAGTTTTTGAAGATTCGGCTGCAGAGGATACAGAACAGGAAGAAAGCAGTGCTGAAGTTTTTGAAGAGTGACATAGCAGAGCTTCTTACAATTGGCCTTGAATATGATGCATATACAAGGGTACGATTTGCATTATAGTTTTCAATTTTGCAGATGCAATCACTTTTCAACTAAGATTCAAAAAAAGATTTGTAAAAAGTCTTGTTTTGATCCATTTTGTGCATGCATGCCATGTTGTATATGCTGTTCAAGTTACAACAGAAGTTGACTCTGTGTTTCAAACAGGCTAAAGGGGTTCTGTTGGAGCAGAAAATGTTATTCTGCTATGAACTCATTGAAAACTTTGTTGGGTGCATATCAGATCATGTTGAAGACATAACCAAGCAGAAGTATGCTTCTCTACATATGCACTAGAATATTGTTTTGTGTTCGTCATTTACCATTAATGCACAAATAGCATCATGATTTTTTTTTTTCAATGCATTAGCAAGAGTTTATGTTGATACTCCTTAAATCTTCTTGAATAGGGAGTGCCCTGATGAATGCAAGGAAGCTGTGCCATCATTGATGTATGCTGCTGCAAGATTTGCTGATCTGCCAGAATTGCGTGAGCTCAGAACATTATTCACCGATAAATATGGAAATTCTCTTGAACCTTACATAAACAAAGAGGTAAACCAATGACTCCACTCTTATAACACATGCACATTCATAAACACTTGTTCATTACTTGGATAAATTACTGAATTTTCTTCATGACATCTTTTGTTTTAGAACTTACTCAAATAATTACTTTCCTCAGTTTGTTGAGAGTCTGAGGCAAGATCCACCTACAACAGAAATGAAGATTGGACTGTTACATGATATAGCACAAGAGTTCTCCATAGAATGGAACGACAAATCTTTGAGAGAAATACTATATGCACAGTCGTCATTACGTGAAGTAAGTCTATGTAGTCAATAGAGCATCTGTTTCAGCCAAAAACATGAATTTGAATTGGTAATTAGATCAAGTATATTTTAACCCTTCAAGATATATAAGAGAGATTATTATTTTAATCCTTGAACATAAGAGAAATTGTTATATGGACTCATGTTATTTTGATCTCAATCAACCTTCACTTGACACATCATTGAATCTTGTTAACTCTTTCATAATATATATCACATAAAAAGTGATCAAGACTACAGTCATATAATAATTTGTTATGAAGATAGTTTTTTAGATAACTCGTTCATAATCTTCAATGGTTATGGTTTCAGGAGAAGCCTATTCCTGGAGAAGACTTCAATACACCAAAAGGAAAGGAAAGAGACACACAACATCTAGGAAAGAAGGATTTGAATGATGAATCATGGATGCATCAAAATAGTAGCAGTGATGATGAAACAAGTCTGTCATCCCATGCTGGTCGAAAGGGAAGTAGTTCAACAAGTTCATTTGGAAGCATATCTGAGTTTGAAGTTGAAACCAACAAGCCAAATTCTTCCTTTTGGCGCATTCCACCTCCGTACCTCAAACAAAAGACCAACAAAAGTGATTCAAAGAAAACAACACATGCTGACACTGCAGCACCAACACAACATGGTACCGGGCAAACCAGAAGGCCTACAAGCTCACATGTCAGAGGTAAATCTCTTCCTTCTGAACCCAAAACTGCAGAGGGTTCATCAAAAGGGCACATACGAACAGTTTCCGTGGAATCGGGAATGCGGGGTGGTGCATGGCGTGTGCATCCGAATCTACCCGATTATGATGATTTGAGAGCTCGTCTTTTAGCTCTCAGAAAAAGATAAGAAACATGCACCAGAGAGAACATTCTCTTTCTCTCTGTTGTTTTAGTTTGGTTTGTTTATTCTTTAATGTGATGCATTCTAGGCCACTTTTTATGTCGTGTCCTGTCTCAGCATCTATAGACATATAACATAGTTTCTTTCGTTCATTATTCAGCTCTATTATTTCTCTGTATCTCATCATGTTTATGATTTAAATCACATTGTTGTTGTGTATATAGATGTATATATAGATGTAACTATGTCAGATTATATATGTACATCAGAATTTTAGGATTAACTGTCTTTATTGCAAGAAATTCAATTTCAATTTCTTTCTTTGTTACTTCTTTCGTCCGTTTCTTTTATTACTGTGCCTCTTAAAATAAGTTTAAGATTGCGTACCAAGTTAAACTTTATTAATGCTATTAACTTTAAACAAGAGTTTGATAAAATTGAATCTATTACCATGATAGGGTGCAGAAAGCAACTTCCATTGGATTAGATTTGGATTATGCAGCCCAAATCTTAGGGCTTCACACCCTAAAAACCCATCAAGCCCAATCTATATGTGTTAGTAGAAGAGAGAAAATGAAATTGCATCCCTTTCTGCAACCACACCTAAAAAAATATATTAAACATTATTTATGCTAAAAGTACTCATTGATCCGAATGATATTACTTGAAAATAATGGTTTAAATTATTAATGAGATGAAATGAAAAAGATATTAAAAATTAATTGGACACTAAAAACTAGAATTCAAAGTTTGAATCACTAAATTCAAAAAAAATAAAATAAAAAAAAATCCATAGACACTAAAATATAAATCTGATGAGAACTAAAGACTGAATTTCAACATTTTCTACAGAAAGACAAAAGATAAATGTGGGATAAAATAAAACTGTGTTGCGTGTTCAATAACCCTAAATGAAAAGTTCACTCTCATACAAGATTTGGACACTTGGGCAAGAGATAGAACATAATAACAAAAATTTTCATATTTTAATTTACATACAAATTAATTTTAATTTGTGAAAATATTTATGGAAGAGTTAGTGAAAATTCGTAGTATTAAATTTGATGAGTGGTATATTTTAGTAAGAAAGAGACAGTAACATACGTAAGACATAAACAAAAGGGAAAGCCGAGTAGAATTTCGTGCACGAAGACAAGACATGCATTATAAGATGAAACAAAACATGAACGTAAGTGAAACCCTTCATGTACGCAGAAGCAGTGAGTACATATAGTTAGGTAGCGAAGTTCATGTGAAGCGAAATTATTGAAGCAATGGCGAAGGGATATCCGTCAAACTGCGTCGTTTTGAGACGTTTCTGCTGTTTGAAGTGGACGGTGGTGATGGTGGTGTGCGCGGCGGGGTCGCTGGTGCTGTGGCCGTGGAGTCCGGAGCTGAAGATCCAGCGGATGAGCGTGAAGCGCGTGAGGGTGCACCCGCTGCCTCCGGTGGGCGCGGACGTGTGGATAACGCTGTCGGTGGCGGTGAAGAACCGCGGGTTGTACTGGCTGGACCTGGCGGATGTGGACGTTGGGGTGAAGTACCGGGGGAAGAAGATGGGTCACGTGGAATCGGAGGGGTGGCACGTGCGGAGTTGGGCCTCAACGAACGTGGACGGTGATCTCGAGTTTAGTGGGCTTCCACCTACCGAGGTGGCCCATTTGCTGGAGGACATAGCGAAGGGTCAGGTCTACTTTCATACCGTTATTGAGGTCGCTGGCCAATTCGGCTTTCTCAGCACTGTTATCCCTCTTGAGGTTAAGGTAATATAAATTCCATTTTCTCTTTTTGCAATCAAACTTATATTTTCACCATTTTTGCTTAAATCAATTTTCTTCCTAAGCTTTTATTTAATATCTGTTTCATAATTTCACATCATTTATGATTAAAGGTTAAAGTTAATTTAAATATATATACTTTTAATCTTTTTTGGCCTTTTTTAAAAGTAATATTTTGATGGAATTCTGATATCCAAAACAAATAATACTACTTCAAATTATGTAATTGACCTTAACGATACCATTTTAAGTAACATGAGGTTGGGATATTATTATCGTATGTAAAAATATAATCTATTTAATTTTTTATGGAAGTTTGTTCTAACAAGTCTAATAGTTTGACATGTTTAAAAATAAAGATTAATGTCAATTTTAAATATATCTTTCTTTCTTAATCTTTTGAGACATTTTTTAAAAAGGTAAAATTGAACAATGTCTCAAAAGTGATAACCTACTCTAATATATCATTTCAAGTGATAGGAGATCCGAAGATTAACATTGTCCGTCATATTTTGAATAGGTTGGAATAATGAAAATAAACTTTATACATGATTTAATTTATGGAAAATGATATTTTGACACCCTTTTTAAAGGTATTTTCATTTGACATTGTGACATGATAAAAAAAATAAATATTTTTATGAATTATAGAACTTAAGTAATTATGAAGTTTTTTTTGAAATATATAATAATTACGTCCAAGTGGTCTTTTGTGTATTCAAGAAGTCTCTTCTATTTTGATACGTGGTTATCCAATAAGTATTTTTAAAATTAATATAAAAATGAAAAGTAAATACGAACCTAACACACTTAAATGAATAAAAAATTATTTATTTATCATATAATAATGTCAAATAAGTGTAATGAGTTATAAGGATGTCAAAATAATTATATATTGCAGTGGGACATTATAATTTGACTCGATCATTAAAATAACATAGGATCTCAAACATGATCTATGTTCGTGAAGTTCTGAATTTGCTGATGTTGTGTCTATGAATATCCCAACAGACGATACTGGCATGTGAGGTTTTGGTGAATACAAAAAACCATTCAATCATGCTTCAACACTGCATTTACAAGGTAAGCTTTTGATGCAATTAATTGGGCTTAGTGGGGTCGTAATACACTCTGTCACCATTTTCTTTGGCTTGTCAACGATTCCCTTATACTCACTCTGTTTTTCGTTTCAATTATGAACTCAAGGACTGAGCACAAACACTCTGCAATCATCTGGTGAAGCCTCAAAACATGTCTGTCTTCCAACATATGCAGTATAAATACATGTGTAAATTACATGATTCGAGTTTGGAAGAATCAATGGCCACTTACTCTGAGATGGTATATGCACATCTATATATTATTAGGAGCTGGTTGCAATGATTGTATTATCATGATCATTATTGTAACATTTCAATCATCAAAATAAGTACCTTTTTTTTATCACCAGATCCGTTGCTAAAGGTTGTATAATTTTCTGCAATCAAGTCATGGATTTCATTAAAAAAGAAAATAAAATGATGAAATGAAATTAAGGGTAATTGAAAGTACTAAAATTATAAATGTTTGAGAAAAAAATGTTTTTTTATTGATTTATATAATCCTTTTCACGTTTTTCATAATATAGAAAGGAGAAGACATCACACTGCGGCATGATTCGAATTTTGTTTTAAATTACATTTGAATTAAATATAAAAAAAAAATATCATGTTGTCTGACTTGGTTTGGTTTAAAATAAAATAATAACTAAACCACTAATTATATTTTTGAATTTTCTCCCCTGCTTTTCATATTTAATTTTAAAAATAAGAAAAATGAACATGGAGAAAAAGATACAAAACCACGAACTCATCTCTCTCCTCTTTTTTTAACCCTTTTTCCCCTTCAGAATTAATGATCCGCTTAACTTTTAAGAGCCCTGGGAGAAGATAACTTTTTCCTTTTTTTGTGAGAATAAATTGAGTCTAACCTTTTTCTTCATCAATTTCTTAGTCCTACTTTATTTCCAAACAAAGCTAATAATTTTTGCTTTGAGTTAGGATGGGTAAGGCATGGAGTGATGGCTGTTGAGATTGATCAACCTTTGTCTTCAATCAAAATTACCAGAGAAATAAGTGTTTCTTTTGCAAACCAAATAAAATTAGAATATTTTTTCATTTTAATAATTTCATAAACACACAATAAAACAAACAATGCATCATATTTTTATAAGTATTTATAAATATAAGAAATAAAAGATAAATTATTTTTTAAAATTAAGCGTGTCATGATTTTAATTTTCTTCTCTCTTACTTGGGCATTAATAAAAAAAAAAAGGAAAAATGTGCATGGAGAAAATTATATAAAACCACAAACTATTATGTAATCTCTACAAACAACATTTCTCATAGATCTAAAATTTTACATCACCATGCTCTTTTCTCTTTTTTTTTTCTACTTTTTCTCTTCTTTCTTTTCTCTTTTTCCCTTTTTATCCTTTTCACTTTTTTTCCATTTAATGTCCAGCATACATTTGAGAGCTATATGAGATACCTCTTTTTTGAGCATGAATAATTTCAGTTTTACTTTTTTTCTTCAACTTCATTTGTTTCCCCTTATAAGTTATTTTCAAACATCAATAAAAATAACTTTAGGAAGAAGCAGCATTGTGCAGTGACCAATGAAAAAAAGGGTAAGAAAAAGGGTAACGAGGGAATATAGAGTGGGCCAACAAAACAAGGTTGGAGTAGCACAGAGTAACTTTATCACATTGATTCAAAAGCATGTGAAATTGAAACCAACACTTGTACAAACCAAAGGGCCATATATTAAAAGGGGTTAAACACATTTAAAATTTGAAACTATTAATTAAGTCCTAAAATCGAACACTTAAGCACCGACCAATCTTTATTTATAGTCTTATGGTCTTACATTGAACCAAAAAACTTGTGCATCAAAAAGACCAATAAAAATTCCTCAAATCGTTGCTTATTACCAGGGTTATCTTTTGTTTAACCCGAAAACACAAAAGCTATTATTGCAGAACCCTATTGTTTATAACATTCTGTAACATCAAATACATTGGATAAGACTTAGGTGTTTCAATCAGCAATTTCTCTGCATAAAATAGTTACCTCTTACTTTGTTTATTGTTTATGTTTCTCCAAAGTCACTTCCTGAACAAATTTTGGCCCATGTGACAGCATAGAAACATAGCCATGAAACATTTTCAAAAAGCCAAATAATTGGTGACATCACAAGGAAGTAATAACACTGCTGGATTATAGTATTTTTCACTCTTTTTTCTGATCCTATCCTATTGCAAATACATGCTGTGCTGAGGTGGTGGTGATGAGTTGATGAAAGAGGGTGTGGTGTGTCATTATATAAATAGCCTTAGTCCATGCACTTCAAACACCTTGGTCCCCTAAACCAGTTTCTGCTCCCAAGGCTCTCTATTCTATCTGTGCTACTTCTGCACACCATGAACCTTGAAAACTGTCACTGTCTAAGCACCATAAGCAACAGCAGTTGGCAAAGCTATGAGAGAATTGGCTACGACCCTTTTGTGTGTGTCAACCAATTTGTAACCAGATTGAAGATGGGAAGCTGGAAAGCATTGTGGAGGAAGATAAAGAGAGAGAGAAGAAGATTCTTTAGACCTTCACCAGTGTTCCATGTCCAATATGATCCTACCTCCTACTTACACAACTTTGATGATGGCTATTCCACCGACCCAGATAACGTTTCTCGCTCATTCTCAGCTAGATTTGCAGCACCCTCCAAGATCCTTGCCAAAATTCAAGTGATGGGTGATGAAGAATTGGAGATAAACCACAAGAGTACCATGATGTAGTTTTGAGTTCCTTTGGACTCATTTTCACTTTTTTCAGATGAATTATGATGCATTGTACAAATGGTGAGACATCTAGTTATATGATCAGTTAATCTCTTTGACCGTTAGAAGCTATAGAAGTTAAGTTCTCTCTCATCTTTCCACTTCTTTGTGTGTCCTCTTTTTCATGTATGGAATAGAGTTTCTTTCCATGGTGTTTGGATGAACCTTTTGACTCATAGCTAAAACTTTTGAGTCAGGGTCGTGCCAATTCATGCGTACAAAACAACTTTCACTATAAAGCAGCACATTATAACCAGAGCAGAAGCATTTGTCATTGCTTAAAATCATGACATTGCTACACACTTTTTTCTTTCTTTCTGGAAACAATATTTTTATAGCCGAAAGTTTTGAGATAAATTGTTTCAGAAGTGAAGTGCTGATTAAGGATAATTTCTCTCCCCATATGTATTATTCTATTCACACAAGAACCAAACTTTCGTCCACTTGTCTCAAGATTACTATATATACTATGATGTTTATATTTGAAAAGCACATCTAACCTCCAAATTTTGTTAACACTAGTAACTTGTTCTTGTTAGGATGTTATGTGCTTAAGGTTGAGCACTATACTTGTCTATGTTCTAACATTGCAAGAAGGTGATAAAATAGGAGATCATAATTTCTTTTGAACAAAATTCCCCCACTGTTGATCAACCAACAAGATCACATTAACCAACTTGAATGGTGGTCCACCAGCTCCTGGTATTCTGGGACCATAATATATCTGCCTATGCAGAAAAAAAAAAAGAAAAAAAAGAAGTAACTGCAACCAACCATGTGCTCTGAGAACATGATGTGCTAGTGCTATCCAACCTTCTTTCACTTGTCCCTCTTGGAATTTATTTCCTCTTTCTTTCCACCTATCTGTTTTCTTTCTCTTCAGCTTCTTTTTCAACCGAATCTGAGTCTTCCATTTAATGTCGCAAAGTAATCCAGGGAGAAAAGGATAAAAAACTGGAATAGTAAAAGCTACAGGAACCATTTTCTTGCATCCTAATTCGTTAACCCTTTTCTCTTACCCACCTCTGATACATTTCAGACTGGTGCAGTGGGGCACATGAAATTTAATGCCTGTCCTTGTGCTACCATACCTTCCCATATCCCTTGGACCAAACTGTCTAACCCCAAATGTGTTTTGGTCACCCTTGCAGTAGGTGAATCAAGGGCTTCCAAATCTGGAGACAAAGCCTCACTGTAGTTTTCCATAAATTCACAACATAATTAAGCATCAAGTGTGGCTTTCAAAGATGGATCATTTATCATAAACAATTAGCCCAGGTCATTAAGTCCTTCTTAATTATAACTTAAGTTATAATCATGTTATTTGTCACACATTATTTGTCATCTTAAATTTATGTTATAACTATACTATTTATCACACATTATTTGTCATCTTACATATCTTTTCACTATAATTATTTAGAAACAAATTCTTCAGTAATGTATATATACTCTTAAATTTTCGCATGATAAATGTTTTTGCATTATACGGTCAAGAACAACACCTTGTCGGGTGGGATCGATACATATAAGCGGTTATCAAAATGCAAGCTCACACAGCTATCTCTAAGTGTGTGTTTGGTTGAACTAATTTGAGTGTTTTCACTGTTTATGGAGAGGGATGTGTGTAGATCAAATGTATTTGGTTGAACTGATTTGTAAGGATGGACTTAAAAAGATTTAGAGAATAGGATCCTCGTTCATCTGAAGAGATTTAGAAGGATGTAATTGAAAATTACAAAACACCTCATGTAAAATATTGTGTCATTGCCATATAGTTGGGTCAATTAGTAATTTTACAAATATATCAATAAAAAAAAAACTATAACATCTATAAAATCATTCTCAAACTTTTCAAATCATTCCCTCAAATCTCTTGAAATCTTACCATCTATCTATTAATCCAAACAACTTCATCATCCACACACAATCTATTCAAATTTCTTCAAATTTATTATCTCAAATCTATTCTTCCAACTAAACAAAGCCTAAAAGTTGCCAATCATGTTGAAGTTATGTCAGCAGCTCTATTATAAATAAGTGAACAAGTAAGAGGTGTGTACAAAACCCTATTGTTATTACTCCGATATTTGAATATTGACCTAATTATTCTTTCAAATTAAAACAAAGACCTCACAAATCTAAATGAAAACTCAATGGACAACGAAACTAAAACGATATAGTAGAAGAGGAAGACCGAGACCATCTAAATAGGATTAATTGTGAACTCAAGGTCCCAACAAGAACAGTTTTTAATATATGCATATGTAAAAGACACCAAAACCTAGTAGTGGTCTGTCATATCTGTGCACTATGTCTCTCTAAGTGACACACTGGCATTGATCATGTAATAGCATTAGGTGCATGATGCAAAAGCACTCAACCGAATGGTTGCTCAATAAATGCAACAGAAAAACCAATGCATTTGTAATTGGCATATCTACCAAAGTTACCATGAATATGATTATTGATTGATTGGGGAAGGATGAAAATTTGGGACATCTACTCTAAGCCCCACTTTCCCTCTACTCATGGAATCGCTCACTTTGGTCATTGATTGTGGCATGCTTGACTGTGATATGTGAAAAATACAAACCTTTTTGGATTCTCTCAGTTGCAGAGAAACCTATGTATCCTTCAATACCATACCAGAACACCTTAATATTTTTTATACTTCCAATGATCTTTAATTCAATCTCAGAAAAAGTAGTTTGTAAGGTAAAATATACACTTTTTTATATTTTATGATTTGTTAATATTTCTATCTATTGAAAATTGGATATCCAAGATGATAAATTTTACTTATTTCTTATTTCATTTCACAATTTCTTCTTTACTGTGAAATGTGATGGATTCCATTCACTCGGACTCAAAAAAGCATGTGCAATGTAGAAAAGAACTTTCCACCAATTATGTATTATTATGTCTAGTTATATAAAATTGTTTGTATTATTTTATTTTTCTTACATACAGATTGAAATTATTTTATTTTCATTAAATTATAATGTGGCATGATTAAAAAAAGTATCAATGGCTTGTGGTTTTCTTTTGTTGATGTATTAGATTTAAATTCATATTGGATGAATTTTAAATTCACTCTAAAATTGCCATAACATAACAGATTTAAAATGTTCTTTTAATGAGATGAAAAAACAAAATAAAAGCCTACATTATAAAAAAGTAAAACTAAAGTGAGCTTTACAAAATTTTATTTTGTTAATGAAAAGTAATAATAACAATGAAGTTAGAGCATTTATTTAGGACCAAAATATGAAAATTAAATTAAATTGTAAACCTAACAATAATCTTTTAAAATACATATATACATAGATTTTAGCAGGTTTATTTGAATAAAATCAAATTCGGTGAAACGAATTTTATAAAAAAAATATAAATTCATCTTCCTTAAAAGTTTCTCGTCTCTAGAACGAAAATAGTTGAACATACTCGTGTCATCACGTCTACTTTATATATAAATATTTATGTGTATGTATTTTTTTAAAACATGTAAATTGAATAATACCCACCAACCTAAGTACAATTGAATAAAATATTTGTTAAAAAATTTAGTTATTTAATAAAGTTATGTTATTTGTTTAATATTATAAAATATATCATTATTTTTTTTAACTATGTATTCATTTTTTCATAGATACAAAAGATTTTTTACACTGTTTTGTTTAGGAACCATAAAATCTCTAACAAGATCTTGTGGTTGCAATCACTCCAGTTAAATCTGAATAAGATTTTAACCTTGAAAGACATACATGGATCAAATCACAAATAGATAAATTGGTTACATTTTATATTTGGTTAAATGTGAATTATTTAAATATTTGGTGGAATATTTATGATGTTTAACGTGCCTCCAATAGGCCTCTGATGTGTCATTTTCTACTATCTCTAATGCATTTATTCGGAACAACTTTTTCAAAGCTACTCCAGACACCTTCATTCCTGTTCTTTTGTTTTTAGTATTCAATATCTTTTCATATTTTATAAGTTGGTACATATTATAAACTCAAATCTATAAAAAAAAAATGCTCAAACATTAGAACCAATCTTTATATACATTTTTATGTTGAGTAAAAATACTTTGGGTTCCGAAAATGCACGATTTTCAAACAAGTTGCTAACACAATAAAATTCTTGATAGAAAACTCCTCTATTGATGTGACAATCTCCTGCATTCAGAAATAGTTTAATTTTTATGGAGTCATTTAAAAACTTGACATCTTTATCATTCAATATAATTTATTTCCAATTGCATTTTTCTTAATTTTCTGATGTATAAATATGTAATATAGTTTGGAATCTTAATGGGTTCTTCAAAGAGAAACAAGGAAAATTTTCACACCAATAAATCATAAACTAATTATATAAGAGATTAAAAATACTATCTTTAAATCAAAAACCTTAAAATAAAGAGTTTATTAGTATTTTCTTCTTGTCTATTATCCTCCTTTTTTTATTCAATAAATAATTTCTACTCATATTTCAATTCTATTTAAGATGGGCTAATGAGGTTGGTTGAGTGGCAGTAAGAAAAATTCTGAAATTGCAGGGAACAAATTAGTTAATTCTACACTCTATAAATTATTGTATGAATACAATGTAACATCTTCATCACTGAAATTTTGTTTTTCCATGTAAATAGTTGTTATTTTCTCATATCAGCAAAGTAAAATTGTTTTATATTATTTTCCCTCCATTTTTTAACCATTAAAAACCCAACTGTGGAAATATCATTGTCTATTCACACAGTACAACTTTTCAGTGTATTGCAGGGTTATTTGTTTACCATTACCAAGAATTGAGCGCAATTATTCACCAAGCTAAGTCATGATCTGTGCCATATTCAAAGGTACCATCAAATAAAGTTAAGTTTAGTAGGGTATGCAATGCCAACATTTTTTTTTTTTCTCTTTCAACTAATAAAAAACCATTCTTAATATAATTTAATCAGTAAATTAATTATATATTACGGTTTGTAGTTGGAAGAAACTAACTTTACACAGTATTTATTATTTTTACTCATAAAAGCTGTCATCTGAGTTAACTGTTTTCTGTTCTGATATAACATATGCGCATGCAGTGTGCAGGTTCCAAAACACCATTGTAAGTGCTCAAACTTTATACTGTGTGGCTGCATCATTCGAGCTTCAAATTAGATAAGTCTTTGGTTCTGCTGAAACATTCATAAAATGTATATAATATGCTAAGATAGTAGTTATTAGACTGCAGAAAATATATAAAGGGTTCAGCAGTAGATTTGACAGAAAGATAATATGCGTAACTCGGCTATGAATTCAAATTAAATGATAGTCCTCAAAGGTACAAAATCAAATAAGAATTTACAACAAAATTATTTGGAAACTCAAACTCAAACTGAAGCATTTTGAGCTACATCAAAGAGGTGCCACACACAACAACCACTAGATAAATACTGCAATCTATGAAAGCACCTCTGAGGGCCTGATAAGCCACCAAACCCCTCTCCAAAAGCTTCACAGCATCTCCCCAACTATGTCCATCTCCGGGAGCTTTGCCTTTTTCTCCCTCATTTTCTTCCACAGCAATTGTCTTTCCACCGCACAGGCGAGCAAACACAATTGTAACATCAGTTAACAGAAGGATGTAAAGAGGCCTTGAGGCTAAAACACTCTTTGAAATCAAGTAATACAAAACTACCACCAATGCTATTATCAGAGAACTGAGGGCACGTGTGGACTCAGAAGCTAAAATGCAGTGATTCAGTTCTCTTGAAGAGAAAAATGTAGTCTTGCGCCTGGGGGGTTGCTTTACTTGTGTGTTTTGTACTGAAGTTTTAGGTTTTGAGGGCACAGGAGATGGTTCCATTTTGGCACCATCATCTGAAAATTGGCTGTTTGCTTCTGTAGTAGGATCAGAGTCCTGTTTGGGAGGTTCCTTTTCAGCTTTGAACTCGAAATTTTCCAAGTGTGAATACCTAAATCCTCCCTGATGTCTTAGCCTTGATGCAGAAAAAGCACTACGTTTATCTTCAGCACCACCTGAAAATCCCAACAAATAAAACTAAATAAGCAGAGTATTGATTCCAGCATAAATTTTTACAAAATAACTGCTAGACAATGGCAGTGTTAACAAAGATAATTTATGTAACAGAGCAATATCAGCGGAAAAATATGTATTTTCTTTGTCAGGTGAATTGGTTATGCTAAAATTACCACAAACAATATTGCAACTCAAAAGTTACTGTGTTGGATTCCTTGAAGACACTGCTTAAACTTAAAACCACTTCACGAGGAAGGTTTCTGTTATTATCATTGTCAAAATAGATTCTCCAACATGTTTTACTATTCCATAACCGTAGATTTACATTTGACGAGGTAATACCCTCTTGATGACCAAGGAGTGAAGACCTTCATTTTTCTCATTTCAAGTTGTACATTTATTCAAATTTTTTCTTCTTCCATTCTGTTGCTCTTTACTATTGTTCCTTTTTCCATTTATTTCTGACAGAGTATATTTAGCATCAATCATAACTCCATGTTTAATTGTTGTTGGCCATAGTATGAACTATGAACTAGCAATGCAACATATTACTGTGCAGTACAGAATTCTTATAGATCATTAAAAACAATAATTTAATTTTTATACACTGTTAATATGAAAATAAAAGTTCTTACACTCTCAATCATAGTGTATATAGAAACACGATAAATACTATAATAATTGAATTCCCAGATAAACTGAAATTGCTTTTGTAGTAACTTTTACAGGATTTTGTAATAAACATAAACTGAACACGAACTCAATTAGAAATTCTCTTACATATTATTTTTAAAGTAATTATTACAAAATTAAAAACGTTCTTACATATTAGAACATATATATAAACGAAAATGCATTGTCTATGCATCCTAATTAAATTTAAATAACAATAAACAATGGAATCTCCTAGGAATGTTGCGCAACCTCCAATCAAGCATAATAGTGAAGAAAATGGAAATAAAAATTACATTTTTATCGAACACCTTGCATAAAGCGAAAATTTTCAAAAAAATTACGACACTCTTTATAAAATTAACAGTGCCCAATGAAGCAACCCGATTAAAAGGAGAAGAAGAGAAAGATGGGGTAGGGTAGCAAGACGAACCAGTGAGATTTTCGTTGTAATCGTCGAATGCAGACAATGATTGCGGACGCTGGTGGCGAGCGGGGACATCATGTTCTTCTGAGCGGGAATCGAAACCGGCGGCGCCGGACATGGACAGCGCGTGGCGAGGAATGTTGCGATGCGTTGGGGAGGGCGCGTGAGAGGGTGGCGTGGGAGGAAGCGCGTTGATTCGACCCGTTATTAGGGCCATGCGATCCGAACCTCTGTCTGCAATTCGCTTTCTTCTTCCTTCCCTCTCTCCATTTTTGCTCGCCATTGTCTTTCTCACTCTTCTTTCTCTCTCCGCGCGCTTCTGAAATTGTGTTTCTGGTATTACCGTTAAGAGAATGTTCAGCGTTTTGCAGGTTTCCGGAAACGACGCCGTTTGACAAGGCCTTTTCTCAGACAAATAGCCACGGGCTCACTGTATTATTTTCACCCCAATGTTTATTTGGGATGTTATTTTATACATAAAATACAATTATTATTTTTTTTACCTTTTAATATCGAAATCCAGTGTTTAGTTTTGGGTTTTTTTAAGAAAAATAATTTGATAATTCTCGTTCAAACAAGTGTTCACAACCATTTCAATTCTTTCATCAATATCTCTTTTAATTCAAACGGGAATTAAACAACTACATATAATTACTTCAATAATTTCTATAATCAGATTCATAATTAATCAAAAAACACAAGAAAAAAAAAAACGTCACACACCTGAGGTTTAAGAAAGAATTTTTTTTGTTTATAAGAATTTTTTAAAAGAAAGATAATCTAGGAAGGTCGTAAGACTAAGTTAGTTTTCATTCTAATAAGACTATGTAGTAAAACTTAAAGAAGTCTTTCTAATGATAGGATACGATGTGAAGAACGACACACACCTTATCTTTTATTTAGATTATCAAAAGGTCAAATATCAAATTATAGATTTGATGGCATGTTGCAATAATAATTAAAAATACCAAAGTAAAGGTAGGATAATATTGCTATAAATTTTGTGATTTTTGTCTGTATGATGTCATATGCTGTCATATGGGTGATGTTAGACAATTTAATTTTAATTTTTTTTATTTAATTTTACGACTTACATATATAAGTAAAGCCAAATTTAGATTAAATGTATCCTTTAGTATATAGTGTTTTGGATCATTTGAAAATGAAGTGTTGTTTTTTATGGAGTTCACCTATAACAAAATTACCATATTAATATTAACGTGATACTTTATAAAAATCTACGTACGAAGTGTATAACTCTTTTGTATTAATAATAGGACGAGGGTAGTTTATTGATAACGCACAACAAATCACATAAAAATAGTCAACTAAGATAAGACTCATATACAAGAAAAATTAATGTTAGTAATACAAATATTTATTACTAAAAATTATAAACATGACACAGTAACAATAAGTTAATTATTATTAATATTTTTTTGTCACTGTTATACATATACAATATAATATTTTCAAATGTCACTTATTAAACTCTACTATAATAAAAAAAATTATCACTAACAATTATACATAACAAAAATAATAATAAATTATTATAAAATTTAAAATTTTTCTTCTTATCTTTATAAATATAACGTCATAGTACATTCTTCAACCTCTTAAGATAACACAAGTAACTTACAAGTAAAGTTAAATGAATAATTATATTTTCATTTATGTGGTTTTCATGACAAATTTTTTGACTTCAAGGAAGATGCATGAGGAAATTTTCTCATAAATCAACTCTTTTGTATCCATGTAAATAGTTGGAAACAAATAAGAGTGGCTTTTGTAGATCTTTTCTCCTAAATATTACATTGACGAAATCTAAACACATTGTAAGTGTTTCTAAAAAAATTTTTGTATCTTGCTACTTGTCCATGTTCTAAAATGATATGGTCGACAATAGAATTATGTCTTTGACGTTTGGTACACAACCACGTTGTTAAGTTTAAGTTTTGTAATGACTCTTATATTTTTAAAATGATTATTAAGTTTTATATTGTTTTTTTAAAATGGAACATATACGAGTATTATTTAATAAAATAATAAAATATAAAATAAAATATGCCACAAATTATAAATTTTAAATATCTTAAATTTATCATGATTCTAAGATTCTAAACATGAAATACATATATTTAAAATAAACATATTTATATAAAAAATGTGTTATTTTATGATAAAATTTGCTTAATACCTATCTTTGAAAAACATAAATATAAATATTCTTTAATATTGAATATCTTTTGTTACACGACTTCATACATAATATATATATATATATATATATATATATATATATATATATATATATATTCATATACGTGATATGTATTTAATAAAGTAACGATTGGATTGAAATATAAATTTTTTTACTCAAACTAAATAAAATAGAGTTGATATATTATGATATTTTTTTTAGCTTTGACTTATGTTTGAATGCTTATGTACAATATATATATATATATATATATATATATATATATATATATATATATATATATAAAAAATATATATAAGTACAACTCGTAGAACCATAGCTGAAAAGAATTAGAGAATTACTTTATGTTTTTTTGAAATACATAAATCTATTTGGTTATGATTATAGTTTATTTTGAACTATTAAATATTTTGTACAAACCACCTGTAAAGTTGATAATATCTATCTTTTATTTTCTAAAATGTTTTTAAAAAATCTTACGTGTTAAAAATATATGAACTTGTAGTTAACTATGTAATTGGGTTTGACTGGTTAGTTATGAAAATTATAAAAACCATGTTGTTGAAATCAAAAAGCAATTAGAAAGATTAATGAGTATTTCTAAGACCATTGACCAATGTGACTCTCTTTCCTATACAGACGTTATTAATCAATGTTATTAATCAGGATTATTTAATGCTAGAATAATTAAATAGTTGGTAATGAAATGTTCAATCAGTATGATGATATATAATCAAATTACAATTAAGTAAACATTCCTGAGAATAATATAAAATACATTTTAATAATACAAATGCTAAACATTTTGATATTAACTTAAAAATGGCCAAATTTTATATATAAATAACACATTTGCAATTAAAATCTACATAGTCAACGTTCATTTATAGTTTAAAATATAAAAATTTCCAAAAAAAATTAGAAAACGTATACTTTTATATTAATTATTCAACAAGTCTGTGTATATATTAAAACTTATACTTTTTCAACGTTAAATATTTTAATATTATCTCAATAATTGTATACAGAATACTTTAAATAAATGGGACATTTTGTATTTAGGTAATTTCAAAGTTGACACTTATTTATATTTAGAAAGCATATCATGCATCAAAATATTAAAAGTGTTTTAACGTTTTAATATAAAAGTGTTTGAACGTTTTATAAATATTTTAAGACTTAATAAATTAATTTACAATGCATTATTACTTAAAAAGGTTATGTTATAAATTAAATATTAATATTTTTAATATAAATAACTTAATTTTGTGAGTCATACAATTAACCTGATATATCAATGAATATTTTCTTTGTTAATATCTCTCTTCAACAGCGCAAAACAAAATTTTAAGCAATAATATTATAAATATTTTTTAAAATAGTAATAGTTGAAATTTAAAATTCTTATTACATATGAGTACATATTTTTTAAATATACATTTGAAAAAAAAAAAGTCCAGATATGCGAACTACGAAATTTATCTTCAAAATGTGATGATATTAATTTTAAAAGCCAAACTAATTAAAATTAACTTTTCGATTCGGATGAGTTATAAACACTCCTATCTAATAATATTATTGCTCTGTTTATCATTAAATTATAAATTTATATTAATTAACTCTATTGTTGCTCTTAAAATAACCATTTAAATCTAATCCTAAGTTTATGTTTTTCTTTACAATTGATGGTTAGGATGGTTTCAAGGGAAGCACGCATTCAAATGTCATTCACTAATATTCTTTTCCTCTTGTGCTCAACATTCAAAATTTCCTCCTCCTCTAATTTCAGATCGTCCACATTCAAACCATTCTCCAAACACACGAATTTTGACCAATTTTATTGAATAAGGAAAGACTTGAAATTATTGAAACATTAGACTCACTAAAAAATGTCTAATTTACCTATCCATAAACTTGACATTAATTACAAATTATTATCTATATTTATAGGTAAAGTATAAATTCTGATTATCTATGGATACATATCTTAGGTAATGTTTAAGTTGTGATTATCTACATATTTTTATTCATATATAAAAATCCGAATAGTGATATTAATTTATTATATATTTGTATTTGTAGGAAAGTATAAATTCTATAAATTCTATTTATAGGTAAAATATAAGTTCTGCTTAATTAAGGATTTGTATTTGTAGGAAAATATAAATTCTATTTGTAGGTAAAGTACAAATTTTAATTATCTACGGCGGATATATATATATATGATGTATATATATAGGTAATCTTCAAATTATGATTACTTACTGATCTCTATTCATATGTAGAGTACAAATTTCTATTATTATGGATTTGTGTTTATAGGTAAATTTTAAAAGTTGTAATTATTTTATTTATATGTGTAGGTAAAGTTCAAATTGTGATTATTTATGAATCTATATTAGTAGATAATAATAAAAATAACTATAATATAATAACATTCATATTATTACTCATATTATTATTATTAATATTAATATATTTATATTGTTATTATTAAAATATTATTATTATTAATGATATTACTATTAGTATTATTATATTAATATTATTTATAATATTATTATTGTTGTTGGAGATTTCACATTGACTACACAAAATTTAAATAATTTATAAATGAATGTAAACCTCACTTTATAATTTTGTAAGGTTGAGTTAGACTTAAAATTCATATTTAATATAATATCAGAATTTATCTAACAACTATTTGTTATTGGTATCAGATCATTCTTATATATGTAGTCTCACATATAAGTTAAAGAGTCATATATCAGGTCTTTCAATAAAACTTTCATTATAGGAACGTATTTCAATTTAAAATTTAATCAAAATTTGAGTATTTTTAATTAAGTTTTTGTTAACAGTGTGACGTGGATGTTGCATTATCGGTTATATTGTTTATTTATTTTTATGTGTTAAGAAATGTGATATTTTTATACAAAATAATATTATGGTTAATATAAAATAACTTTTATTTCTTTAATTAAAAATACATGTTAAATAACAAAATTATCACACTCCATGATCATTTTGGTGTCATTATCTATGATAATCAAAAAAGTATCATCATCAGCATTGACATATATGTCACTAACAATATCTCTTATTATCTACACATTTTTAATGAACACACTAAAATGATTTATTGTCTCGTATTAATTCTAATATTATTTTATGTTACTTACAAAACATAACATTTATTAACATGTACATACAAAGTAAGCAAAATGACGATCAATAAAAAAAGTAAACAATAGAAACTTAATTAAAAAATTATAAAAAAGTTAAATACTTAATACAAAAATTAACAAGAACTTAATTAAAACATTCAAATTTGACTTAATTAAACCAAAACATTATTTAAAAGTAGTACAAATCTTTCCAAAAGAGAAAAAAAAAAAAAATCTCGGCAGAAATGGCACATAATCAAAATTTAAGAAAAAACACACGATCCTTAAATTAAATTCTGTCTTTGAATAAGATTTGATACGAAGATAATAAATTTCAATAATATTCATTTTTTTTATCAAAAGTTAAAAAAAAATAAAAATTCACCCCTCAATTCATGAAAAGACTATGATATTTTTGACATTTATATAATATTTACTATTTTATCCATTATTTTTTTTTCTTTATAAATATAAAAATTTATTTTTGTAATGATTATGGAGACTGTAAAAATGGTTTAGTAAAATTATCCAATCTTCATTTCCCTCTATGAAAACTATTTTCCCCCTCCTTTCCAAATCGACTGATTTATTCACTTATAAATTACACTCTTGGTCGTCCCTGAAATCCCAAATGAGCAAAAACATTTATCCTAAATTAGCCCAAAAAACCAAGATGTCGAAGAAAATCTCAAAATCCCTCAGAGACTACCTCACCAAAATCAAACCCCACCAACGTTCCCTGATTCAATTATCCTCTAAGAAATGGGTCATCAAAGGTTGCAAGCATCCTCGTACTCCTTCTATCGACATCGACAACACCAAAAAAATCACCACCACCACCGCCAAGGACGACGAAGCCATGTTAGCAGACATCGATCGCTTTCTCATCGAGAATTTCAAGAACCTGTTCCTCGATAACCGTCAAGAAACCACCGCCAACAATGGATCCAAAGAAGAAAAATCCCTCAAACTAGAATCTATCAGATTCGACTCTTCTGCAAGGTTCGATGAGTCGCCACTGAACGTCTTCACAGACACAACAACCGAAGGAGGATCCAGTTTGACCATGTCTGAGACTGAGGCTGCGGAGGAACAAACCACGGTTCCGGCGAATTGCGTGGTGGTCTTGGCAAACTCCGACAGACCCAGCGAGGAATTCCGCCGCTCCATGGAGGGCATGCTTGAATCGAGGTATATATGCTAAAAGATCAGTGATTTAGTGACCCATTTGCATGTTCATGTGAAATTTCAGTCTTCAAATTTTGTTTCTTAGATTTGATGTCAACTTTTCTCACAGACGATTATTTAAGTACGTTGATTTTTTGTGATAGATTGAAGTGAGGTATGCTAAAAGATCAGTGATTTAGATACCCATTTTCATGTTCATGTGAAATTTCAGTCTTCAGTTTTTGTTTCTTAGATGTGATGTCAACTTTTCTTACGTTGATTTTTGTGTAGATTGAAGAAGAGTGAAAAGGTGGATTGGGACTTCATGCAGGAGCTTTTGTTCTGTCACATGAATCTGAACCAGAAGAAGTGGCACAAGTTCATTCTCAGCGCCTTCGTGGACGTGGCGGCCACCATGCGCCAGCCACCGGAGATTTCTCCGGTGAATATCCGGCCGCCGCAGAGTGTTCGAACTCTTAGGATCGGAAGGGAGGTGCGAAGGAAGACAAGGGAAGCAATCACCTTGGAATTTGGGTCGCCCTAAATTTCCTGTGTTACGAGGTTTCACTCTCCTCGTCGGAATAAGAAAACTCAGAAAAAACTTTCATTTTTTCTGATTTGTTAATGCGGAATGTAGAACTGTTAAACTTTTTTTTTATTCAGAAAAAAAAAAAAACTGCTAAACTGTTTAAATGCATGTTTAATAGAAATTTATTTTAGTATCACATCAAGTGGGGAGAGCGTGAATTTCTATTAAACTTCTGTAACAAAGTTTTATGCTGAATATAT
>Ga0209700_103564_pt1 | contig 29603 bp, 13 predicted proteins | sample SiratroredBW_FD_187528 | JGI IMG/M metagenome (GOLD analysis project Ga0209700, IMG submission 187528) | Root nodule microbial communities of legume samples collected from California, USA - Siratro red BW (SPAdes) (version 2) | ecosystem: Host-associated > Plants > Roots > Nodule | place: USA...
TCAACCCCCAGTACACTGGTTTCATTTCAACCAAAATGATTACATACAAGTCTATAACTCAGTCATCACACATAACACATCAATTTCATCATACTGAAGCATATAGAGACATATGTAACCATGGTATCTTGGTTTCCTTTCAACCCCCAGTACACTGGTTTCATTTCAACCAAATTGATTACATACAAGTCTATAACTCAGTCATCACACATAACACATCAATTTCATCAAACAACAACCAAAATGTTCTCACATGTTTCTTTCTAACATCATTACTTAAAACAGTTCAATTAATTATATCAAATCACAATAAATAACCAAATTCAATCAGTGCTCAAGGACCAGTCAGACCTGCAAGAAAGACTTGAGCACTGATAATCATATATCTGAGTCTTTTATTCTAGGGTTCTATTTGAAAGTAAATAACTAAAATAAGTTACTAGCTTCCCTTACCTCAGACAACGATTCCCTAGCAATTTCTCCGGTCAGGCAATAACACTAGTCCGACTTTAGGGATCTAGAACAAGTTTTCCAAATAACACCAACTTTTAGTATAACCTTAATCAAGTTGAGAGAAACACTTTTCTCAACTGTTCCCATTAATATTGATGACAAAAACTTAGCGAAAAATAGAGAATAAGATATCTTTAGAGTAAACATGAACTTACTCTGTTTGAGATTCTGATCGGTTAGAAATGATCTTTAACTCCTTAGCTACTGCAGGTATATTTAGATTTTAAAACAGATGATGTATGGAGGGAGAAAAACAAAAAAAAAGAAAGAAAGATTTTTGAGAAAGAGAAAGAGAAGTACGGAAAGAAAGTCTGGAGGTGCAGGACATCACATTCTCACTTCTACTTTCATAACAATTTTCAAAAGTATTTACAATACATTAAATGTAGTGATATAATTAACAAATTTAATTCAATTATTTAAAGAAAAATGGAGTATTCATAATAAGATTCTAATTATGTGAAAGTATATATACTATGTGATTAATATATTAAGAAAAATATATATATCATATTAAGAAAAAGATATATATCATATTAATAAAAAAATGTGATTAAATTGTACAAATATATCAAGAAAAAATATATATCATATCTTTTAAGATATACAAATAAGAGAGAAAGAGAAACGTTACCAATTTTTTTCAAATTATACTGGTATTGAGTCAATTGAGAATATTTTAAAATAAAAATAATAAAAATATTGTTGCCTTTATTTAGATATATTAAAAATATTTTAAAATAAAAATAATAAAAATATTGTTGACTTATTAAAAATTTGTAATTTATACTTAAATTTGTTTAACTTTCGGTTTGACAAAAAATAAAGTAATAAATAAAAAAAAAATTCTTGTTTTAAATTATTCTTAAATTTTCAAAAATCATGCTGACTTCCTTCTTTTAAATATAAAATTTACAGAATGAAATTCTGACTTTTGTTGTCCTATAGACATTCTTAGTATTTTTTTTATAGGTGCATTGTATTAGCTAATTTTCTTTTCAACAGTTTCAATTTTTAATTTATTTTTTTATTTGCATATTTGATTTTTTTAATCATCAATCAATAGCAAATTATCTTTTATGAACATGTTCAAGTTGAATTTAAAAAAATCTCTAAAGGAAATAGTTAATAATAAAAAAATAATTTTATATAGTAATTTAAGTTTTTTATCATAAAATTACTATTTTATTTTATTAAAAAATATTATGATTTTATTATAATATAATTTATATATTATTATTAAATCATTAGACAGTTAAAAGTTCGTTTAGATAATCTAATTATCTAATAAAATATTCATAGGTCTTTATCAAAAATATATACAAATAGAGTGCAAATTCAGACAAGTCTTTTCAATGTGATTTTATTAAATTAATTTTGCATATTTTCTTTTAAATTTAAAAGGCTTAAATTAGTTTTATTCTATTGATTGTTTTAATCCACTGCATGAATGAATGAGTAATTGGGAAATTTAATTTGAATTGAATATTTTGAACTCTGGGGATCCTGAGAGCCTTAACGGTAGAAAATATATCATGTTTATTTTTTTTATTAATGTTGCTTATGGGTTTATTAATGGAAAGGTCTTAAATATGGTTTTATAATAGAAATATTTTTTAAATCAAATTGAAATTAAAATCTTTTGAACAGGCAAATAAGAAATAATCTGATTTGTTAAAATTTTAATAAAAGCCATTTAATTGGTTTTAATTTGGTGAACTGCATTTATATCTAATTGGGAATTTTGAATAGGATTGAAAGCTGCATTTAAAGAAGTCATTTGTTTTGTGGTTTCATTCTATCTTCAAGCATTGCCGTTAACAATTCCATCTTCTCAGCTACACTCCCCTTTATATAAACATTAAATTATTTATTGATCCCAAATGAAAAGAATGAATCAAAGCTAATTTCATTGACACATGAACATCCTAAATAACTACCTGGACAATAATACATTGATGATGCAGAGAGCAACAATATTATTAGGTTTCAGTTTCACCTTCTCCCACAAAATACTCAGATTTGTATATGAATCTAAAGGATTCAAGCTAGAAAATCACATTTAACATAAAATAAAACAGTGTTTTCACGTCACTAATTAACTCTATTTCCAGAATAACTCGATTTAAGAAAAATTGGATAGGCAAAAACATGGTTATGATGAGTTCCTAGCAACTAAATAATAAACTAATTAATCATAAACACAAAATGATCAATTATTCTATAAAATTTCGAAACAAGAAGCTGTCAATCATCCATACATCAACAAATTAATAAATCTATTTCCGTAGATAATATAAGGAGACAATGAATCTTAGAGTCTTTTTCGAAACAATATTTTTCCTTTCATGATACAAATTAGTATCTATATTTAACAAATTCTTAATGAGATAACAATATTTTTATTATTTTTATTTTAAAATATTTTTCAATTAACTCACATCCTAGTATAATTTAAAAAAGCTATTAACTTTTTATTTATTTATATATTTTAAAAAATATGATATATTTTTTCTTAATATATTAATATAAATTTAAATAAAATATTAACAAAAATTATCTAAATAAATATTAACAAATTTTCTTGTTAAACAAGAAAAAATAATCTATTAATAAATATCTAGCCAATCAACATTTTTTACGATATTTAACGGAACTCAATCATTAACACATTCATTCAATCGCCGAAGAAGAAACTCCAAAAGAAATCAAGTAAGAAATTCTTCTTCCTCTTTTGTTATTTTACACAACACGTCTTCCTTTTTTGTTATTTTACAAAACAGATAAGATTCGTCTTTTTTTCTGCGATTTTACAGGATAATTTTTGAATAGCTGTGGTTTTGATTTGTTTAATGTGTTTTATATGATGCGTCAATCAAGAACCCTAATCTTTGGCCTCTGATTTGCAGGTACAATGAGGAGGAATTTTCTTTGGGTTGCAAAGGGTTGGTTCAAATCCCTTTCAGGAGGGGTATCTTCCGAATTATGAAGAATTTGAGACTGTGAAGAAATTGAAGAGAGAAGAATTTGAGACTGTGAAGTAATTGGAGCGAGAGAAGGCAAAGGACAAATTCCTTGACTATGATGAATTTGAGACTGACATGAAGAAATTGGAGAGAGAGATGAGGGAATAGATGAGAAAGGATAAATTCTCTAATTATGATGAATTTGAGAAGAAATTGGAGAGAGAAATGAGGACAAAGGATAAATTCTCTAACTATGATAAATTCGAGAGACTCGTATGAAGAAATTGGAGAGATGAGAGATGGGAAGAGGTGAAGTAGACCATAATTAGTAGCCTACCATCATATCTAATTTTATTTTTTCCTCATTTCCCCTTTTATTTTTTTTCCTCATTTCCTGGTGTTGATTTTGTGATATGAATAAAAAGATTCTGATATTTTAAAAACCGTATTTAGTTTAGAATTTTATAGTTTAAAATTACTTTAATTATTTGTCAATGAACATATATAATTTAATAATACATAATGATATATTTTTTGTATTTCTTCTTTATAAAAAAATAATGAAACCTTCAAATTCTTTTCCTACATTTGTTTTTCTTAAGACAAATATAAAACACTTATAAATATGAAAAAATTGGACTAAGTATCTATTCATTTACAAATCAAGCTTATAGAAATTATTTTATCATCTTCCTAATTGATTTTAGCTAACTCATATCTCTATCTTTCCTATTTATTTGAAAATAATACTTTTTAATAGTTGTTTGGAGAAACAATTAAAAAGAATACTTAAACTTTTATATTTAAAATTAAAAGTTATAATAAACTAAAAAAATATAATTATTCTTAAATATAAAAACATATGACACATGATTTATCTATACAAATTTTTTCTATAATTTTAATCGAATTGTTTCTCAAATAAAATAGAAAAGATATTTAGAAACAAATTTTTCTTTTTTTTTTTATTTGTACTAGTTCTACTTTCCTAAATTCATACGAAACTAGAAACAAAAATATTTTGACAGTTGATATTTTTATTCAAATTCCGTCTTCAATACATTTTGATTCTTATATAAGATTACCGTATTAGAAACGAATTTAGAGATGGAGTTTTCTCATTTTCATTCTATTGGTATTTTTTTAATAATATTTTTAAATAAAATTCAAATATTTTTTAATAACTAAAATTTAATTATATTTTAATTTAAATTATTAAATATAAATATAAAATTTAATTTCATATTATCAATGTCATTCTTTGTTTATTATTATTATTATTATTATTATTATTATTATTTATTAGTTATAATATAATTCAGACTTTAATTTTTTATATTGTCAGATCAAGTTGGACATGTTTATAGGAAGATCAAAATTCCAGATGCATAATGATATTGATTAATTAATGAATTCTTTAAGAGAAGAAAGAGCACAATTACTGATTCAATTTTCTATCTAATAAGGCATGAGTTAATAAGCACTACAGACTTCTGTACCAATTTACAGTAAATAACATTATAAATGTTTAATTCTTTTAAAATTAGTGTTTAACTAGACATTAATTATTGATCAAACATACTGGTGACCATAATGTATCTACAATTGACATACATGACCTGAAACTTTTTTCTGACCAATACAGGTCTCAGCTATGGCTAAAGTGAGTTATATGTCACAACTGAACTGACTATGCACAAATGCTCAGAATGGGAGAGTTGAAGCATTATGTACTTGTTTGCATTTTGCCAAAATTTTTGTTTGTAGTGTAAAAATGCATATATTGTTGGCTTTATGTATATGACAAACTTACAATTAGTGTGTTTCGAAGTTTTCTGTTCTGTTATAAATTTCATTAGTTGTCGAAACTCTTATGTTGATTTAATCTCAGTATAAGAACTGATTAAACACCTAATAATCAATCAGTAAGGGATAATTTAATACATTATGGGATATAAATATTACTTTAAATTATTCATATAGTAATACATATTTAAATTAATTAGGTTTCTTTGGAAAACAGTTTAGAACTGAAGTCAGTATTTCATGTCTACAAATTTAAGTAATAATTACTTATTGTGACACTAGTAATCAATTAATACATACGTGACAAAATTCCAAATGATAGGATTGATGATGTAATTTTAGATATACACACATTAGACTAAAATATGAACATTTTGAAAAAACACAAATATGAACATCTTGAAAAAACACATTTTACTTAAAAAAAGAAGGAAATAAAAAAAGAGCATAACTGAGAAATGAAAAAACACATTTTACTTAAAAAAAGGAGGAAATAAAAAAAGAGCATAACTGAGAAAAGGAAAACTCAAAATAACAGTGGGAGAAATTGTCCATACATATCAGCAAGAAAACGTTCAACAAGTAAAATCATCAACAAGTAAAATCTGAAATGAATGAAATCTGATTTCTTATTCAGTACCTAAATTTGCACCTCACTCCCTTCTATTCCTTGCTTCCTCCCTCTGCTTCCTCCATTCATTTTTAATCAGATAATCTTCCTCCCTCTTCTTCCTCCATCCATTTTTAATTTATTCAATTATTTCTGACGGTTTCTGCAGTTGTAGTTTGTCGTCATAGATAGCAGGCTTCGATTGCTTTTGCTTGGCCTGTTCTATCTTCGAGACTTAGCTTTGAACCAGACTTAGCTTTGAACCAGACAGACATCGTGATTCCGATGCTTCCGCCTGTAAAGAATTATGGAAATTTTTTCTTGATTCTGACAGCAAACCTAAAAGATATGTCTCTCATATCCTGCAAAATCATAAACACGGAGAAAATTAGAGATAATAAAAAATTAGAGAGTGTCGCAACCGAGATCACGACGCAACGCAACCGAGATCACGATGCAACCGAGATCACGACGGGACGATCACAAACTTATTTATTTTTTAAAATGTTTAAATTGATAATGGAGTCGCCACTATAGCTTTTTATGGGAAAACTATAGAAAAACCAAAAATAAAAAATGTCTACTAATCAGATTCAAGATTCGGGAGTCGGTTCAAGAATGAACAATAAACAAAACAAAACAAATAATAACACAGACAAATTTTTATTTTTTTATTTTTTTGAACCCGACAAGGATTGACCTTGGTCTTACGTATTTAAAAGGAAAATCAGGGATCACGTAGTTCTAATTTTAAAAGTTGATTGATGATAATTTGATATTTTTTTATTTTTTTGAAATTTCATTTAATCTTGTTTTTTTAAAGAAAAAGTTTATATTTGTTTATTGTTAAAATTTTATTAAAACTGTTAATTAAATGTTTTTTTTATTTTTTTTGAAAATATTATATATATTTTTAAATTATTATTTTTAAATTATTTTAAATCTAATATTTTATTTTTAAAAGTTTATGTTAAAAAAAATGTTCTTTTTTATTCTTTTCCTAACTTACTTTTATTTTGTTATTAAAAAAACATATACAACATAAAAACAATAGGATTAATTAAAAATAAACAATGAATCCTAATACTCTAAAAAAATAAACAATTGAATTACTTTGTTTCTGATCATTTTGGTTTTGTTCTTTGTGGCTATTTGGTTTCGTGAGGGATAGTGGCGGTTGATGTTAGGCTTTTTAAATTGGGAATAGGGGCTTCTTTGCTTTTGGGTTCTGTTTCTGGATGGGTTGCTTGGGTGGATTTCTGTTTCTGAATAATTTATGTTTTGGTACAAGGTTTGTAAATTTTCGAATTTGGGGCTATGACTATCCTATATTCGATCATGTGTTATGGAGTTGAAATTATTAATTTTCTGGTATTGAATTCGCTACTGACTCTGGACCGACTTTTCTGTTTGGTATTCTTTTGAGTGAGTCTTTGGATTTACTGAGTTCGAAGGATTTTTGTAGGTTTTGAGTTTAGGTATTTTTTATTCTGGTTTGGGTTTTTGTGTTTATTGTCTGCCCTGGGTTAATGATATCTAAAGTTACTATATCTTTGTTATTGGGATTTGCTGACTGTGCTAGCAGCAGCCAAATTTGCCAAATGAACAATATTAGTTTATGCAAAGAATGCAACAATTAGATAATCTCAGGATCGGTGCGATAACAGCAACCGTATCAAGCACCTACATGATCGTGCCAGTAGCAGCAATCATCTCGTAGATATAATAATTTATTGTGACCATTAAAATTAATTTAACAATGCTTGCAAAATAATTACTCATTGACACTGCATCAGTGCACAGGTTGAATAAGACACAACAAATACAGATGAAAACATAAATATGGACAAAATAAAAAAAAGACAGAAACAAGACAGAATTAAAGAAAGAAGACGAACCCGTTGAAGACTCCCAATTTAGCTTCTTGTTTTCCTCTTCTGGTTGTTTCTACTGGACTCTTAGATTTTTTTCAACAGAATCTAATAATATTTTTCAATATATTTTTTTTCAGTGTCTTTTTCTCTCTAAGTTTCTAAGAATTTCTGTGTATTCTCTGTCTCTCAAAATCTGTCCTCTTCCCATTTGAAAATAAAAGCAGTTCTTTATATTTTGTCTGTCCATCACTTATCTCCCTCCATAACACTCTCAATCATGATTTTTAATTAAGAATCAATTATTCCACCTTTCTGTATTAACTCCTTTTGTCTTAAGACTTTATGGTTACATTTTAGAAAGAACAAGTAAAAAGACAATAATAATAAAAAAGAAAAATAAATAGTCAGTGAACATAAATAGCCACTAAACATGAATAGCCCTTAACCTTAACGTATGAGTATAGGAAGACCATGAAATGAGAGTTAAATAAGGCTATGGGAGTTTAAATGTCAAAACATGATTGTTAGTTAAATGTTAAAAGCATGACTTTTGGTTAAATGTTAAAAACATGACTATTAGTTAAATGTTAAAAGCATGATTACTAAATGTGATAAGTGTGAGAAGGAAAAAAGGTGAAAATTTAATTATGAGAGATAAAATTTGTTAAGCACTAATTAAAGAATTAAAAGGTACTAAAATTAGATAAATCAGACAATAAGATGAAATACTATTACAAAAATATTTTTTTTCTAACATGATTTATTCAAATCCAGAATATGTTCTAAAAATATTTATATAACATACAAAATGCATCGTATAAGTTAAATATTTAAAATTATCGAAGATATCTCTAGGTTTGAAGTTTTACTTTGTTGGGAGAATCTGAATCAATTATCTTAGTTTAGTATTAGTATTTTAAAATGATTAAAGGATTACGATACTTTCATATTAATAAATTTCTAATCACTTTAGATATTAACAAATTTCTACAATCACCTTATAATAACGTAGTTAAAAAATAATTAACGTAGTTTGATTATGGATAAAATCGTAAAGAACTTACAAAATCATAAATTATGAAATTATAATTTAGATTTCACTTTTTAATATATATATATAACACATTCTCTTATTCATAAATAAAATAAAATATTTAAAAGATATTATAAAAAAATATATAAGAGATAGAAGTTAAGAGTGACTGTCTTTCATCTTATTTTGATTGAAATTAAACTCATTCAATTTAATTAAGAATAATAATATTACATAAAAAATATTTTTAATTTTTAATTAGATTTAAAATTTACTTTAAATTTTAATTACACTAATTTTAGTTAAGTAGAATTTATTTTAATTAAGATTGAAACTCATATTTAATAAAAAAGATAAAAAGTACATTATAAAAAACTTAATTATTAATTAAGTTTGAAATTTATTTAGTTTAAATTATATTTTAAACTACGTTAATTTTAATTGAATAGTATTACATATGTCAACATATATAATAAAGTAAAATTTTAACTACATTAGTTTTTAACTAACATTAAATTTTAACTAAATTCATTCATCCATAAAGATAAATAGTCAATATAAGAAAAAAAATCCTGATTATTAATTTTTTATGATTTTATTCCATAATTTTTATATCTTATTGATTTACGATATTGTGAAAAATTTAAATCACATATAATATATACCATTTGAAGAGATTTTTCTATTAAAATTTAATTTTTAACTACCTTTTTTATAACTATTATTTCCCTTTTCATTCTCGCTATTTTTTTTATAAATACAAAATTTGATTTTTATAATAATTATAATATCCTTGAAAATATATTGTTACGTGACATTATACTTGTCAAAGCACTATTTTTTATGAGTAAACAATTTTGTATTTTAAAAAGTTGATGATTTTTTTTTTCAGTTTTTATGAAATATTTTTTTAGAATAAAAATAGTGTAAAAAAATCGTGTAAATAGTTTTGTATTTTAAAGAGTAGATGACTTTTTTTTTTTTTTTTTTTTTTTTAGAAAATTTTTTTTTTTTTTTTTTTTTTTTTAGTTTTTAGCAAATATTTATTTCAGAATAAAAATAATGTAAACAAAATAAACGTGTACGATAAGTCTTATGCTTTGTGCATGCAAGCTCACGTGTCATGACCCCTACACACTTGTAAGATCCTAGTCAGCATCGTGTGGTTGATGCAATCGACAATGTACGTATCTGACAAGTACCACCAGAAGGGACACGTGGCGCGCCACAGCGGCTTCACTGCTTCTATATATTGCAGTACCAGTTTTGCTACTTCCGTGACACTCTTTCTTCCCTCAATATTTTCCCTTTCCTTCAATTTTCCATTTTCTTTCTTCTTCCACTTTTTCTGGTTCTTCATTTTGTTTTGTTGAATAGATTTTTGGGTTGACAATGAAGGACAAGAGAGTTGAAAACCCTCTGCGTCTTCAGTCTGTGAACCATATCTCCCTCATATGCAGATCAGTGGAAGAATCAATGGATTTCTACCAGAACGTTCTTGGATTTTTCCCCATTAGAAGACCTGGTTCCTTTGATTTTGATGGGGCATGGTAATTAGTTTCACACACACAACATCATCGTCATCGTAATAATCATCATAAACCATTAAGATCAAGATCTTTTTTTCCAACTAAAATAAGTCTCTTTTAGATGAAGAGACAGTTAATAAAGTAGACATTTTTTCCCCAAATATCTGTTGTTTTGTTATCCCAGATGGATATTCTTGGTGGGGTTTTCATTTTCTGTGTGTTTACTTTGCAGGCTATTCGGCTATGGTATTGGAATTCATTTGCTAGAAGCAGAGAACCCAGAAAAGTTGCCAAAGAAGAAGGAAATTAACCCAAAGGATAATCATATATCGTTTCAGGTCAGAATATTTCGCATCCATGAAAATCAACTTCAGATCAAGTTGGACATGTTTCTAGGAAGATCAAAATTAATTAATGAATGAATTCTTTAAGAGAAGAAAGAGCACAATCCCGAGATAAAGATCAAAGAGATCGACAAAATCATGATCTTTTCAGTTTTGGCCATAATCACTTCTTACTTTGTATCTGACCAGTTGTTCACCAAACACACTCAAACTTTAGTGATAGGTAGCTATCATCAACTAGGAGTTTGCTTTGATATAACCATGTGGGATAATTGAGCTGACAAATTTTCCGTGTGCAACATTGTTTTTTGCTTTGTACTTTTTCTCTCTCTCTCACAAAAGACAAATGCACACAGACACAAACAAAGTTATTATACATAGACAAGTGTTTGCAGTTACTTGCACGAAAGTCTGTTGTGTGATGAGAAAGTTTATAACATGTGTGATTTGTGGTTGAGCAGTGTGAGAGCATGGGGGCAGTGGAGAAGAAGCTGAAGGAGATGGATATTGCTTATGTGCGAGCCACGGTGGAGGAAGGTGGGATCCAAGTGGATCAGCTGTTTTTCCACGACCCTGATGGCTTCATGATCGAGATATGCAACTGTGATAGCCTTCCTGTGATTCCCCTGGTTGGTGAAATGGCAAGGCCATGTTCCCTTGTGAATCTTGAGAAAATGCAGAACCAGCAGCAGATACAAAACATGCTGCAACAACTGTGAGATTATGCAGAACCAGCAGCAGATACAAAACATGCTGCAACAACTGTGCTGATGAAATGATCCTTAACTTATGTGGTGAATCAGAAGAGTATCCACAAGGATCACAAGGAGTAGTTAACCTTTTTATCTGGCTGAGGTGTTACTTTATGATGTTGTTTTTCTTTTGTTCAGCTTCCATTGTGGTATAATCATCAAATAAATAAACAATTTGTCAAACACAGTAGTGCTTTTCCAACGTTGTCACTGTTCCATTGTGCTCTTTATTTTTAAATTATATATATATATATATATATATATATATATATATATTAAAGTATTTGCTTTGGTAACTTTGTGATCAAGTGATCCACGTTCACATGATAGCAAATGGGATTACATGTCATTTAATTAAGGATAATTGTTCCAACTAAATATTAATTAAATAATGCTGTCATATCTTGTTCACCTTTTGCATGGTCACTTTTTTAATTTATAAGGTGATTAACATTCTTTTATGTAAGCAATACAGTTGTTATTAACAAAATTGAAAAATATGTGAACTTAGTTTTTAATTTAAAAGATAAAATGTTTGTTTAAATTTTGATATGTAAAATCTTCCGCAGCACAGCGTGCTGATATCTTCATATCCATCCAATAGGATAGACACAACTTAAAAGAATAAATATATTTTCCTTAATTAACTCATGGAAAGGTCAAGTATTTTGAGAGAAGAGAAGATTTTAAAGAGGGAATGTGAAAGAAGAAAGATTAAGAAGGAAACTATTTTTGGGGAAAGAAAAGATTCTTTTTAAAGTTTCAATTAAATTTCCTACTTTACAAGAAATGAAATGAAAGCGCAAAATTCGAAAAGAATAAATATATTACTTGAGTAAGAATCGACATTTAAATTTTCTTCTTAAAACTGCGAAAAAAATAAGAAGAAAGAAGTCATATAATCAATTGTTATGCGTAACACATAATTGTATATAGATATAATTAATATATTATTTAGATATATAATCAATTATACATTTTCGAACATAATTGATTTTTATTGATAATTATATTTAATTGAAATAAATATTAAAAATAAATGAATATTAATATACTATTTTAAAATTACATTAAAATAAATTATTTTATTTACTAGTAAAATTTAAATTAATAATTTTATTTATTTATTTATTGTTATATTAAAAAATATTTTTTATATTTAATTATTTTTATAAAATTGTTTTATGTATTATTTAAATACAATAATATATAATTAAATTTATTTTATCACATCAATCAAATTTAATACAAATTTTTTACCTGGTGTCTACTCAGTTTTCTTAAATTCAAGTAACCTCTTGAATCTTGACAGCAATCCCTCTTTCTTTGGTTGAAATTGATTTTTTGTTACAGTAAAAAAAATTAAAAAATTAATCTGTTTTTACGTGGTCTTATTATCATAAAATAAGGATTAATTTTTAAGAAGAAAAAGAGAGGAAGAACAGAATATAAAATTCTATTAACTTATACATAAATATTATGTTATTAATCTGAAAATGTATCGCGAATCTTTCTTTGCTGAAGATTGATTCAATGAGTTGACGTGTCATGGTAGATGAAAGTACCAAGTTGTTCTTAAAGGACATTTTCTCTCCAAAAACAGGGTTTGCATGTTTCAACCTAAACTAATCCAAACTTTATTATTTGCTATATTCATCATTTATATTTGTTATTAAAAAATAATTATATTTTAATTTTGATGATTAAGATTAGTGTATGTGTATACTATTCTAATTTTATATATTTAACTTTTTTTTGCCTAAGGGTGTGCATGTATATTGATTCATTGGGTGTATTCACATTTAGTGACCCTAACTTTTACCTATAGAGATAAATTAAGCAAACATCGTTTAAATAATATAAACATTAATAAAATAAGTCCACAATTTTGCTGAAGAATAACTCAGGAACATATTCTCCTCAGAACAAATATTCATCTAATAGAGGATACTTAGAATCCCCCTTACAAAATAAATAAAACCTTATAATATAGATTGTACAAACTCATGGAACAACCCTACTTTATAGAATAATAGTTATATTTAGAAATGCAATCTCAAAAGGCAAACAATAAAAAAAAACAACACACAACAACGATAATTTCTTCTTCTCATCTATGAGGAAGATGGGGACACTTCTCCTCATATAAAAAGAAATATTGATTATATTCTATATTTTTTTTAAACCAAACTATAATCGTGCTTCATATCCTATTTTTTTTTAATATTAAGGTCTATTGAAATTAAGTACTAAGACAACCAACTGATATATTTTAAAAAAATTAATTTTCAAATTTGTATTTGAATTATTAAAAAAATATCATACATTTGATATTTTTTTAAAATTTAAACACTACCCCAATTATAATACATATAGTCATATCTCAAATAACTACTTCACTTCCGTATTTTAAAAAAAGATGAAACATTCTGCAGCTAATGCGACACTTCATTTTCATTTATAAAAAAAAATACAAAAATCGTATAATTTCTTTAAAATGAAATCGAAAAATATTATTTGAATATTTTAATAATTTTTTTTAATGAGTTACCGGTTTCAGTAAATATTAAATCAAAGTGAAAAAAAAAACTGATTATTACCCCACGCAATGTTAATTTTACCATTCTTTTTATATACGGCGCAGTTTTGGGTCACTTGAAACAGAGGAATCTCTGATCCTTCAATTAATCAGGGTTAGTTAACTAATTACTTGTTATCTAATTTCTCTTTTGTGCAAAAATCATTAAATTTTTCCTTGTACATAAAAAATCAGAAGAAAAACCGTGGTAATTCTCTGTATCTCCTCTCATGACCTGGAAAGAAGAGATAAAAAGAAAAGAAAAATATGTATTCGATAAATGATAAGATAGATAAAAAAGAGAGAGAACCTTATTTAGTTTCTCTTATCCCTTGTCATAAAAATATGTATAAATGCATGCTTTGAGCATAAAAACAATGAACACAATTTACAGAAATAATGCATGCATAACATTATGCATTGATTAACCTACGAGACATAGCCACATGGGACTATTTTATTTTCGACATATACTTGTGTGTTTGTGTCGGATATGAGATGAAGCTAGTGTTCCCTGGAATTGTCTATGGATTGGAGGCTCTGAAGTAGCAGATGGTGCCTGAAGTTCTTGATGAAGGCATCAGCACTAGCATTGATGTCTTCAGTTGCCATCTTCTCTACCCTCTTTGCATCTCTCTCCTTCTTCTCTTCCTTTCCATGCTCCTTTGGAAAATGCTCATGCTTCATGTAGTTCCTTCCCATTGTTCTTGCTTCTGTGAGTGTTGTTCTGCTACAATATGTTCAATGGAATTGATGCTTTGTAACCTCATGTGTGCTTCCTTATATATACACATACCAAGCAAAAGGGAATATGTAGTTTCTTTCTCTTTCTAACCTTCTTCACCTTTTCCTCCTCCACCCATTTGGTCCTCCCTCCAAATTTCAAAGTCAAAGATGGGTCACAAACATGTAACTAAAAGATGCTTAGAAGTTTCAAGCAGGCAAAATCTAGGGTTAGGTTTAGGTTTAGCCCTTATAGAACTTTCCTATTTGAGTTATCTTCTTTTCATGAAAATCTAATATCGTGTGATTCTATTCTATTTCTAATGGTGAATGAATACCATAGATTTGACCTTGTGCGTATATTTTCTGGTTGTAACAAAAAAAAATTCATTTTTTCTTAGTGTGTTTAAGACATGATTTTATTGTCCAAAAGCAGTAACCCTTCAAAGGTTCTTGCTTGATGAGTCAAATGATATTGCCGCAACTTTAGTTTTATTGTATAGAGAATCTAGTGTGCATTTAAGACCATTGACAGAGTAAGAACTTTGACAGATGTTAAAAACTTAACATGTGCCTCTTCTTTCTTAATTGATTTGAAAAATAAATAAAAAACAATTTTCTGCTATTAATTAATGGTTATATTGATCTATATACATTTAAAAAACACATCTTGGGAACCAAGTGTGTGTGATAATTTCTGCTACATGTTTCCTTAAAAGTAATAAATTATAATTTGCAACCTGGTATCTGCACCTACCTGCCTAACTATGAGTTGAGGAGACAGGTACAGAGCATGCAATTAAAGAAGTTCCTCCTAAGAAAAGTAGAAAAACTATAGCATGATTCTTTTATATGATTATGCTTAAAATACGTGGAATTCATTATGGAGCATTGGAATTTTTTTTTTAATGATCATGCAGTTTCCAGCAAGTTCCAGATTTCTATACATTCAGTAGTACAAATGTGGAAAATTTAAAGGTATAAGCTATCTTAATTATTTTATAGCTAACATCCCAATGAAAAGTGCCTTTATGCCGTTTCTTGCCATTTGGGGTGGCTATTTAGTAACAAATAGAAGAATCTTGAAAGGAAAATCACTGGGGAACACAAAGCAACTTTTATACAACGTAGATATGTGCATGTAATCAATCAGTAACGTGTTTGAAATCTGGAAAGCATGATTTAACTAGGTTTTTTCTTTTTATTCCTTATAACTATGAATTTGGATGGCATATAAACATGTGAAAATGACTTGGACTTTATCCTATTCTAGATAGGTTTCACTTTAGTCCATATCCAAGATTTATCTGCAGATGGATAGATCCTCATGAAAATGGATTTAGGGGCATTTCTTCCAACAGGGTCACAAAACACTTTCAAATTTATGAAGGAAACTGTAGAAAATTTTAGTCTCACAAGATAATAACTAAAACAAATATAACTTCAACAGAAGGGCCATTACATCATGTGAAACTAATGAGAGTAACAATAACAACAACTAAATCTATCAGTTTAAGAATGTGTGAAAAAATGAACAACAACACCTACTAAATTTATCATAGTTACATTCATAAAATCTGATTTAATAAATTTTTAGACATCCCAAGAAAGCCCAATAATTCTTTCTGGTCCGGTCCATTCTATTGGAAAATAGTGAGTGAGCCCATTCATATGTTATCCAAAAAGAAACATTCTTTTGTTGTCTAATGAGTCCAAAAACATGACAAACCATAAACACTCCCTTTGGGGTGGTGGTTGGTGGTGAAGATTTGCGTAACAATCTGCACAAAGAGAGAACAAAGGGCATGGAGGGCTTGCTCTTGCACCGCGTGATTCCCATGCTTGTTCTCCAAAAAACCATCTTTTGGCGCGCAACTGCTACCCCATTATCCACAATTCCCATTACAAGGCCACCGTTGCGTTGGAAATCAGCATCGTCCCAAACTTGCAGGGCCAGAGCAGGGTGGTTTTTGGGTCTTGGAGGAGATGCCAAGAAGACAAATTTACCTGAGACTGTCAAAGCCGGTGACCCTGTTCTGCACGAGCCCGCTCGGGAAGTTGATCCCAATGAGATAAAGTCGGAGAAAGTGCAGAAAATCATTGATGACATGATTCGGGTCATGAGGAATGCTCCTGGAGTTGGTCTAGCTGCTCCCCAGATTGGAATTCCTTTCAGGGTCTGTTCCATTTTTCCTAATTTTGTGTTTTAGAGGTTTCCAATTTTGTGTCTTTCTCACTCACCCTTTCTAAAGAAGTTAAAAATTGTTTTAATAATAAAAATCCCACTTAAAATGTGTTTATCCAATCCTAACTGCTCAAAGTTTGCTTCTTTTGAGAAGGTAGCAGCAATTTAGGATCAAGTTACTTCATACTGGTTACAACAATTATGTGGGACAATTGAAAGTCAATTTGTGCATTTCATTTATACAATTTTACTTCAACTCACAATGTTCTGCCATTCCTGTAATAAGAAAATCAAAACTTTTCCGGAACACTATTTTCACCTATGTTGGTTGCTGTATTTTTTAACAATATGCTGATAGTTCAAAGCAATGAGGTTTAATGTGGTAGAATATTTTGATGTAACTGCACAATGTGAGATGTGTGAAAATATATTTTATTGTCTTTTCATTCATGCAGATAATTGTTTTGGAAGATACCAAAGAGTATATTAGTTATGTGCCGAAGGAAGAGGCTAGAGTCCAAGATAGAAGACCTTTTGATCTTTTGGTATGTTCATATGCAGAGAAAAGGAGAGAATTCAATTTAAATCTACAGTTTTGCCCTAAAGGTCTGTTACTTTAATGCAACATTCATTAGTTTTCTTGAGGCAGGTCATCCTGAATCCCGAGCTAGTGAAGAAGAGCAAGAAGACTGCTCTATTTTATGAAGGGTGCTTGAGGTGTGGACTTCTGTCTTTGTTAGAATATAAATATGAAGAGTAGAACCTATTGTATACTGCTTCTTAGTCTTGGAAATTTCTGCATGTCTTAAACACTTATTGCACTGACTCCCTCTAGGCTATTGGTCCTTTCATGGGAAATGGCTATTTTCTTTTTATGTGAGACCAATATCATGCACCACTTCTCTCAATTACTATAACAAGACCTAATTATAAGATGCAAGCACTGAGGCAGGCAAACAATTTGACATTATTTAATGATTTTACTTAACCAAGTCCATTTTTAAACAATAGCTTCAAAGGTGAAGTGCTAAAAGTGTATTACTAATGCATAGTAATAGTAGTTTTGACAGAAATAACTTAAAATGATTGTTGACATATACATTGTTAGATATGATAAAATTGTAATAGATAAATAGATTAAACCTTAACTTACAAACTAGTTTTGTATGCTTAAAGTCCATCTCTTTAAGTTGGTATCAAGGTCATTGAGAGTTTGTCTTAGTAAGATTAGAAAGATTAGAAAAGATAATTCAGAATCTGTCTTAGTAAGATTAGATGCCACCCGTTAGCATGAGATATATATTAGAGATTTTATATCGTCTAGAGATATGACTAAATCAGAAATGAGATATGATTAAATTATAATAATTAAATTATAATATATAAGTGAATGTAAACTTGACTTTACGTGTCAGTTTTATAGAATTGAATTACACTTAAAATTTACTTTACTAAGATACATTAATGATTTCAAAATTTTAAACACTATGAATGTTTGATGTATTGTTCAAGTCTAGCTTACTAGTATTGTTTTAGGTATATGTTTTGTTTTAGTACTTCGATGTCTAATACTGAGGAGTTTTGTGGACATCCAAACTTTAAGCATTCCAAAATTGTAATTTGTTAATTGTGAGGTAACATGAGTATAATGCATGAACATGGCTGCAATTCCCAAAGTGACATGTGCAACACCATAGTGAGATATCTGAATTAGTCTCATGCCATATTGAGTGAGATATCTGAATTAATCACATGAACATGAATCAAATGTCATACGGGATTATTTATATTGGTAATAGCTTTTCCAATATAGTCTAAAGTCAAGAACTTGAAAAAATATATAGAAAAAAAAAAAGTGATATGCTTTGTGTGAGCAACCATATATGTTGTGTCCTTTTATGTACATCCTAAATTGTTACAACGTTATGCAGTGTTGATGGGTTTAGAGCAGTGGTGGAGCGATCCCTTGAAGTTGAGGTTACAGGTTTAGATCGCTATGGTACACCAATCAAAATAAACGCTTCTGGGTGGCAGGCACGGATTTTACAACACGAGTGTGATCACTTGGATGGAACTCTCTATGTTGATAAGATGGTACCTAGAACTTTCAGAACTCTGGACAACCTTGACCTGCCTCTTGCACAGGGCTGCCCCAAACTTGGTCCTCGTTAAACCTGCTTTTCAAGCTGCAATAATGCAGATTTCTAATGCATGTTAGTGAGTTCTGATAATCCTAAATGGAGACCAGATTTTGCCAAGAATAGCCATTGCACTACACTACCAATTCTTGTGTAAGTTTCAATGCTGTATCATGTACTTTGAAACAAAAGTTCAGAGTTGTAGATTATGAAGTTTGAATATTGTACTACACTACCATTTTACTGAGCAGTTATTTCATTGAGATTCAAACCTTTGTTTTCACATGTTCTACTTCAGTTTCAACTGGGTAGGTTTTGATAGTAGTCTAAAGGTGTGTTGACAATGATCCATAAATGGGAAGAACTCGAAAAGAAAAGATGATTTGATTTTTTTTTTCAACAAAATAATAATTTAAGTTATATAAAAATTCAAATTCATATACATAGAAATCCTTATTTATTGTTTTTAAAAAATGTTAACTTTGATGTTTTTAAGCACATCGTGTTAAAAGTTAAAATTTGTATGCATAAAAAATCTTATTTATTACTTTGTTATATATCACAAAAATGTTAGAATAACTATTGCCTGTCTTTCTAATATTTTCCAAATAACTATAACAAAGGTGGCTAAATAAATTATGCATCCATAAAAATACTTTAAACTAATCAAGTAAGGAAATTAAAAAAGAATTATATATGATAACTATGATGTAAAAAAGTAGTTAACTTTTATAATAACTATTTTTAAAAATATTAATTAAATGACACTAAAAACGTGGTACCATCCTTGCATAAATTCTTATACGTCTGGCAATGCTAGATAGATTCTTTTTGTGGTTTTATAAGCTAATTTGATTTAAGATAGAAAAGGACTAAGCCTAATTCTTATTAGCCAAAGTTAGATATATAAAAGGAAGAAAATGCAGTGAAGGAAAATATACAAAAGATAATTCTAGGAATCTCATTAAGATTAGTTTTCAAAAATCTGTTTATTTTTAACTTAGTCATCATTTTTTATAAATTTTATTAAATAATATTAAAAAAAATCTCTATTACCCAAAAAAATATCGAATAAGTTATTTTTATCGCGCACATTTTTATGTCTGAACTAATGTTATATTGCCACATTCAGTGTATTTTATTCAAAGTTGTCACTTTTAAATTTTGCGATTAAATGCACCGAACCGATTCATCCCCTCTATTTCTCACATAATTTGTCAGATATTATTCATATGGTATTAAGAACTGTTTAAATACAGAAAATACAATATCAAGAAAAAGAGACACTCTAAAATTATTTGATTGTGCAACTTTTTTAAAGTAATTAAAAGCATTCCTTAAAAAAAATTACAAAATAAATGTTGATTAAATATTTAATAATTATAATTATAATAAAGAATTAATAAGTACAGTAAAATCTGTAATCATTGTACTTTTTTCTTCTTCTTCTTCTTAAAAACAGATACCTATAGGGAAACAAAGAACATTGGAACATAAACGAAAGCACGGTCCAATTCGGCGGCGATGTTGTCACTTTGTATACCTAACAAATGCTTGAAACATATCCATTATTCAATCTCCAACAACACGACAATCACACAAATCCAAAATTCTTAATAATCACATTCCATTAAAATCGTATACTAATAATAATAATAATAAAATAATCATTGAATGGTGAAGGTAAATATTAATAGGTAACAACTTTTACTTACCAGAATCAATAATTTTTTTTACTTTAATATAGATTAATTCAACCATTAACTAGAGTATATACTAAAAAAAAAAAATATTTCTTCACATGCTATACTCCACTTGGAAAAGAAAATGATGATTCCAGAACCAGTAATTGGTGATCACAGAATCACGTCACGATTAAGTGATTGTCTTCATTCTCACTCTCTCTCGTGGGATGAACACGAATTATTGTAATATGTCCCATGAAAAAGTGGCCAAGTGGTATTGATTTCTATTTGGACAATTTCGTTTTTTCAACTTTGTAATAAATTATTGGGTGTGTATGATTAAGAGATCCAGCACCACCCATGTTGAATTCAATGCTTAAACTAAAACGCGCTTTTGATTTTTCTTGTTACCAACTTTTGTTAATAAAAAAAATCTCGAGTTGTGTCATATAACTAGTCAACTTTACGTTCTGAGTCTTCACCACAGATATAGTTTAAAATTCAGGTGGGGAATATTACTACTAGTTCAAGATTATTTGACTAAAAACCATCGCGTGATTAAAAGTAATTTAAAACATTTTTTTTTCAAAAAAGTAAAAAATAAGAATGAAAATTTGGATACGATGATGTTTCATACCGAATATTAAAGTTTAAAGATGCCAATAATTGGTGAGTGGAATTATTAATCATAGCACCTTCACAAAATAAATTATTATTGAAAATATATGGATTAAAAAAAAAGTAATAAAATTTTCCCAGAAAAGCAAATGCTGATTAAAAGGATTTTGCCACATTGATTCAAATCCCAAAAGCAACAGAATAAATAGATGCTACCTCTAATTACTTTTTCCTAGGTATAGCCAAAAAGGGTGGTTTAATCCCTGTCACACCAACACCCATTTTTAGGTGATGCTATTATCTCTGTATCAATCAATCATTTATTCAATAATAATAATAATAATAATAATAATTATTATTATTATTATTGATCAATCTATTCTCATATGCCAACGATAGAACGACCAAGAAAACAATCCCAAGAAATTTTTGGTTCTGTTCGCAACTGATCACAAATTCACATTAAACAAAACAAAAGACAACTCATAAGATAGTGATGCTTTGGAAGCATTGAGCAGAAGTGGTCATAATTAGGATATTTTGTGAAACAAAAATAAAAATGTTGCAATGCACTAATCAGAAATTCATAAAAGCATATTAACGGAGATTTACTTTATACAGAGATCAAAATTCTTACCAAGTATACACATAGTTACAATCACAAACTTGAAAAATGAAACAAAGCAAATTAATCCAAACAGAAAACAGAGACTCACTACAACAATTCACCGTTTTCTCTTTTTTTTTTTTTTTTTTTCTACCGTACATACCTATACGAAACCGGACATCATTGTCGGAGGCTTCGGGAACTCATTTCCGGCCACCGGAAAATACCTACCTGGATCGGTGCTTAGCACTGGGCTTGGGGCGGCGACCCTTTTGCCCTGTTTTGGAGAAAGCGGTGCAGAAGCCGCAAGCTGAGACCTTTGGAGAGGGAGGGTCGATCGCCGGCGAGACTTTGCCGGTGCGGTAGCCGCCGTTGGAGCGGGTTCTCTGGATGGTGGTGTTGGGTGGCGGCGTTGTTCTTGCGTTAAGGTTGTCGGCAGCCGCAGCCTTTGGGTCTTGGTTTTGGTCGTTGTTCAATTCAGACACTAACTTGTCGTCCCAAACAAGGCCTGATGAACCTTGTCTCCTGAAAGACACAGCAGATCTTTGCAGACCAGCCATCACCTTCTCTGTTTCTCTCTCTCTGTTTTGCTGCTCTGTTTCTCTCTCTGTTTTTCTTCTCTGTTTTTCTCTCTCTATGTATATATGTGGATGTTTCTAGATTTAGCTTAATTGAAGTGATTCTTGAAGGTGTAGGAATGTTTATATAGGTGTGTGAATTTCACAGTGAAAATTATTATTATGTACACAGTGATGACGATGGTGAAGAAAGCAAGTGGCTGAAGGAAAAAGACTCGCAGAGGGGACAGAGTCAAAAGGTGTTGGGATTTTACTTCTTTTTCTTTAATCAATTAAAGATTACTCTAATTTTTTTTCTTATCTTCATTTCATGATCATATAGAAACTAATATCGATTATTTTCATGCATTATTTTATATATGTACAAAAAATATTATAGAAAATTAATAATTTTATTATACATAAACATCATATTAGTTATTGTTATAATACCACGTTTTAATTAGTTAAGCGATGAAGGTTTTGATTATACGCGATGTGAAATTTTGAACATATCATATAATAATAATGTTGAAATCTCAATGACTTCTTGATATAAAAAAATTGATTTAAATTCCTAGATCATTATGTTACGTGGTCTTTATTCAATTTTTTTTTTAAAAAAGAAAAAAAAAGTCCAACTATGAACTAAATTATAAAATTATAAATTTTGATCAATCCCTTATCTATAGACTATTCATTTTCAAGTATTTTTACCACTTATATTATAGATGGATAAGAGAACATATTATCATAAGAATGTAGTCAACTTAACCAAAGATCAATATTTAGCCAATCGACATATTTACTTCTCAAATAGTCCAAATTATGTTGGATTTGTTTTGATTTATAAATATTTCATCCTTTCTAAAATAATTAAGAGAAATATTCTTTTGAATTTACAAAAGATTTCAAATTTAACATATACATAAATTAATAAAAAAAAAATAACCATAAAAGTGTAACACGCTAATCTTATTGTAACAATAGACAATAAATTGTAATATTATTATATAAATAAACAACACTTGAATTATTTAGCAGAGTCTCCATATATTTTAACTACAACATTTATTATGTTGGAAGCATTGATGGATATCAATACCTAATTATTTTTTTTAGTGGGATAATGTCACGAATTTAATTGATGACTCCGAATCCATGACAATAGAGCTAGCTAACTATGATAATGTCATTATATATATTTTTTTTTTACTGATAATATTTTTTAGTAGGATAATTCTTATTGATAATACTGTTTCCATTTTTAACTTTTAAAACTGAAATAAAAAAACAAAATTTATCTTTATCCATTAATTTTCTAATTATATAATTTTTTTCCTAAAGTCACCGATTAATCTTATTAACGGTGAAAAAAAGGAAACAATGGTTACATAATTAATTTCGAAAACATTCAACAAAAATGCATATGCACGTTTACAATAATAGGAGAAAGATGAAGTTGTCACCTTCATAATGTTTTACACGCAATTAGCCACTTTTTAAACATGGAGTTCTTTTATGTTTTCTAAATTAGAATTTCTTTTGCATTTATTAATGGATTGCATGATTGGATATTATTTAACATATATGAAATTGGTATTATGAATTCAAAAAAAGTGTATTTGAGTACGTAATAATCGTAACCGACAACTCCTAATAGTATTTAGTTTTTTTTTTTTTTTACTAATCCTATAATTGTTATAGAAAGAACTATAATACTTCGATTATATTTAGAATATAAAATCAAAAGGAGAAAGATGCGTGATCATAAAGTGTTATAATATAATATAATATTAAACAAAAATATAATCTCAGGTGTGAAATCGATCTAATTGCACTTAATGATATTGATGTATATAATGAGTAGTTAATAGGAAAGTTGGATGATGATAATTAAATAAATTTGTTATGATAAATACAAATTATGATTGACAATTGTTAAGCTTGAGGGGTTCGGAAAGCTTAAAGCTTACAAATAAAAAAATTAATTATCAAAACAATAAATATTGCACACTTCAACTTTCCAAAAGCAACTTCAACTTCAAGATAAATAAAGAACGTAATTTAAGTTGATAAAATGATTAGCATGTGAGAAAATTGGAGAAGAATTAAATTATAATATATCAGAATAAGGAAGAGCCAAAATAACATATTTGTTAAACATTCAAAGGTGAATTAGAAGTTTTGCACGAAGTTAAAATAAATAAATAAAAAATACTCACAAACATAATACTTTAAATTTTTAGATTAAAAATAATATCATATTTTTTTACACGAGTTTAATAATGATTTATTAGTGTCAAAATTTACTGACATATATCCTTTAAAATAGTTCACGTGTAGTATACATTTACTTTGTATTTGTAATTTCAATTTGATTGGAATACGATCAATCAAAAGAAACTAACATAAAATTTAATCTAATTAATTAATCTTTGTTTGATTTAATTTTAGTTAATTACTAGATCATCTGCTTTAGAATTTTGGTGGACCAGCTTGCTTACCTGGCTTTATTCATACACAATCCTCCAACCCCAATTTTTATTTTAAATAATTTGTTTAAGCATTAAAAGTGTTATTTTAATTGGTCATGGTTGTAAGATGATTGAATCAAAGCAATGTGTTTAGCATATTCACATGTGGTATGAACAATAATTAGTAAACCACGTAGTTGCGTAGCTTAATGTTGCATCCAAATTTTGAAGACAAACACGATACGTAAATGGAAGAAAACCCACCACGTAGATGCATTTCGTTTTAGGACAAAACTTGCATCCATTACAGCACTCTAATTATGTTTTCCTTAAAAAACATAGGGTTACTACCACAATTAAGTAGGAAAATTTGGCTTGGTCCACAATTACATAGGAAATGACCCTCGTAATTATGTTCTTCAAATTGACCCAGCAAAGAAAGCAAATAATGGTTAGCAACTTTAATTATTCAAAACGAAAATTTCGATAAATTAATATAAAAAGTTGTCATCATCGTGACCATCATAATCACCTCATCAATGTTATCAATGGATTCAAGATTGCTCAAATAATGGATGACGTTTTTCATAGATTGTCATAAACAAATACAGTTGACATAATATGGTATGGAGACCAACATTCAAATACACGTTCAAACTTCAAAGCCAATATTCAAATCAAGTTTACATTTTTTTTACATTCTTCGTAAAATAATTTTTATATTTTACTATCACATATTTTATGTTATGAGTAGAACGGCTAAGTTAGAGCAACGATTTTTTTTTTTTATTTGATTTAAGATATATATAAAAATATTTTGTTACTCAAGTCAAAATAGATATAATCAAATAGTTATAGGGACAGTAATTATATATATAAGTACTTTTATATTTATAGAGATAATATTAAATTTGATTGTTATATTTTATAAGAATGAGAATTGAGTTAAACCCACACAAGATAATGACACCACTTTCAACTCAAAATCTTAAAGTATTAGGTTTGTGAATCTTATATTGCTCAATTTTCTCATTCTTACTTAATATGGGACTTAGACTCACACTTGAATACCTAACACAAACCAACTTGGATCGACTTTTCAAGCCAAATTCAAGTAATAGGTTTATATATTTTAATTAATCAATGAGATATTATTTCAATTCATCAATAAATTTAAGTTAGAAATTTAGATAAACAATTATATTAAATAAAAAAAGAAGAAAATTTTGCCTCTCATAAATATTATTTCTTTCCAACTCAGAAAAAACTAATCCTCTAACACTCTCACAATCTCACCCGGAATAACTTCCAACTTGTACCAAAAACTACTTAAAAAGATAAAAGAGAAGATGCAAGAGTTGGATGAACAAGAGCCCCTCTTATGGCAGAATTGGGCAAAGCTTTCCCCTTTAGGTAGTCACACCCACAAACCCAAACCCATTCCCACTCACCCACATCACCAACCCTTCTGCAAACCACCATTCCAGATCCAAGATCTCTATACAACCAAACACAATCCTCATTTCCCACACACACTTCACACTCTCCCAAACCCTCTTCTCTCCCAACAACCTCAACCCCAACTCAAGTGGCACCTTATCCACCAAACACCACTTGTCCCCTTCACCAAGCTCCCAAACACAACCACTCCCCTCACAACTCCCACCCACCAACCCCAACGCCCCATTTCTCTTCACAAGCGCCGCAAACTCCAGCTTCTCCGCCATCGGCACACCCAATTCCCTCCACCCATTTCTCCCAACATCATATCCCATAACACTGTACGCTCTAGCCGAGGTTACCCAGTACAACGTTTCTCCAATGCACACATTCTCGTTAGGTGTCCACACCGTTAGTCTAACGGCTAACTCCAGCGGCGTGAACCCCGCAATCCGCCACGTGTCAGTCCTCGAGTCGTACATCACCACGTTTGTGTCATACGTGGCGCCGCCTTGCGCCGCCTCGGACATGCCCCCTGCCACGTAGACTCTAAACGGCGGAAACAGAACATTGTTATTCGACGACTCCGAGATTGTGACTCCAACCGCCGGTTTGGTCCTTGCGGCGCGCAACCGGGGGAGGTGCCTGAACTCTCCGGTGAAGGGGTTGCAGAGACCCAATTGGAGGGTTGGGGAATTGGTGACCCTTAACAGGAGAAAGCTTCCGATTGAAGCAATGGGTCGAATTGATGGGAGTGGCAGAGAGAGTTGGTGCCATTTTTCCATGGTTGGGTTGCGAGCATAACAGCATGGTCCATGGTTGCGAATTGGAAGAGCCAAGAACCATGACGAGGTTGTCGTTGTTGTTGTTGGAGATAGAGGATAAGCTTTGGAACAAGTTTGCCAGTTCTTGCAAACTGATCTTGCTATGGCTAGTGAATCTGGGGAGAGAAAAGAGAAGATTTTGGCTAAGAGATCGAAGGGTAGATTGCTCCACATTGATACACCCATTTCAAAATCATACTTTTTTTCAACTTAGCATATTATATATACTACTATTTTATCAAATTGCTATCTACAATTACCCATTGTTTCTGATGATAAACTACTTGGGATCTTAAATTACTGTGGACACCACTTTTACTTGCATTAAATTTGGCAAGTATTTTCAACTTTAGTATAAGGTTGCATTTAATTGTGCAGGTTAAAATGATGTTTTTTTAGTAGTTTTTGGGTCCACAATTATTAGAGTCCAATAATTGCATTGAAATGTGTGACCCACATGTGATGTGGAGATCTGTCACCCCACCAAGTTGAGTGTGAACTTTGTCACTTTTGTATTTAATCTCAGAAACCTAAATTGGATTGGATGGTTCTTGGACATAGCCAAAGGGTGAGAGAATATATACTCTTCTAATTCTCAACGTCACCATGAAGAGTTCATTTTTTCCTCCTTTTTCAAAGCAAATTGAGTTCTTATAAATCCTCTACTCTTTTGTACAAAGGTTTTTTCTGGCTACTTTTTTGTTGTTGTAAAGATTTAGAAGTTTTATACTTTGTCACAAAATATAAGTTTGTGGACAAAAGTATAATGATTGGAAGTATAAAGAAAATGGGCATGAATTATTTGAGTAAGGAAAAGCTAAATCTATTGCTTAATTAATTCATTGTTACAGCTTTGCTTAGAACCTTATCCTCAACTTAAGTAAGATAGTCAAAGATAAGATAAGGTAGTTTTTGCGTCTTAAATTTTTGTGTCTTCATGGTGAGTGTGTACTAACATATTTGAAATTGACATTGTATTATTTATATATATTCTATTTGATCCGTGATTGATATTATATTGCAGGTTTTTGTTTTTTTTTATAATTTTTTATGCCTTGACATGTTTTAAATTTGAATGGACCTGGCCCAAATGAAACTGATTTCTAAACTATTGAATAAATAAATAAATAAATAAAGAATAGAGTTATTTCTGCAAATCTAAGGCTCTTGATTAAATATGTTAAAAGCATCAGTTTTTATATTTGAAATGAGAGTATCAAAGTAGTCCCATTACATAAGCTAGAAAACTGGCAAAAAAAAAGGTGAATAGTGAAGCCAAAGCTTCAAATTTTATTGAATTGTACATCCCTCCTTAACAAGCCAAACAGGTGTAATATTTAATTGAAGAAATTTTTTTTGGAAACTGATATCTAAGTTTTGATGTTTTTGAATTTCTCTAATCAAATATGTGAAAGGGTTATCATTTATGAAAATGAAATCATTAAGGGATTGTTAATCTGATCAGAAATGTATTTTTATTGCCAATTGGACAAATTAATTGGTAGGTCTTTATAAAAAGAGTATTTTTTTAATAAATTCAAAATACTTTATACTCAAATAAAACAAAATTAAATAAATTATATATTTCTTTCAATTGATAATTTTAATTTATGAATTCATTTAAAAGGACTTATAAATATACTTATTGCATCTCCATTTTGTCCTTGTCTTGTCATATAGTTAATCACGACTTAAATGATTAATCAATAAAGTAAAATAATTCCTTGACGTAGATTATAATACAATATTTTTTTTCTGTATTTTTAATTAAATTTAATTTAAATTTACATATTTTTAAATTAATGAATGCGCGACTGCAAAAATATTACCATTAAATGTTTAAATTTAAACCAAAAATAATTAAATAAACATATTTTAAATATAGAAAGATTAAACTCGTCAATTTAAAAATAACTTTAAGCAAAAAATATAGGAGCTACAAAATCAATTTTTACCAAAAGTATAGTTATGTATATAAATAAAATTACACCGAAACAATTTTTACTAACCATTCTACAGTTTATAAATTTTAAAAGTATATAATACAAAATCATTTTGTACATACTTTTTTATAGATCAAAATTGATATTGCAGATATCTTAAAATATAATTCATTTGAATTTCTTTCATTCAATTTTAATAAAATTTAAATAAATAATCTAGATAATATAAAGTTATAATTTTTACCAGTAATTATTGATAAAACATTATTGAATTGTACAAACATAGTTTGACTTGGGCTTGGTCCATTGGAGACTAAACATTTACCAAACAAGAGTTGAGGTTGAAGGAAAAATCAAAACACAAGGAACATGTTTTTTTTTTTTTTTTAATTAAAAAAAAA
>Ga0209700_103566_pt1 | contig 29584 bp, 24 predicted proteins | sample SiratroredBW_FD_187528 | JGI IMG/M metagenome (GOLD analysis project Ga0209700, IMG submission 187528) | Root nodule microbial communities of legume samples collected from California, USA - Siratro red BW (SPAdes) (version 2) | ecosystem: Host-associated > Plants > Roots > Nodule | place: USA...
AAAAAAAAAAAAAAAGAAAACTTTACTCATACTAAAAAAAGAAAAAAAAAACTTTTACTCAAGATACAAAAAAATGTTAAAGGAATTACCTCTTTTAAGACTCTTTTCCACCACACTGCTGAGAATTATCTTTGATAAACACAATTATAGTGATCAAGGCTCTTTTCCACCCACACTGCTGAGAGTTATCTTTGACGAACACAATTATAGTGATCACTCAATACTCAGAAAACAGCGAAAAGGGTGTTATGCAAACATTAGGAGAAAAAAAATATATCAGACTATTTCTCTCAATCTAATGTGACCACACTGCTGAGAGTTATCTTTGATGAACACAATTATAGTGATCAAGGCTCTTTTCCACCCACACTGCTGAGAATTATCTTTGATGAACACAATTATAGTGATCACTCAATACTCAGAAAATAGCGAAAAGGGTGTTATGCAAACATTAATATAAAGGAGAAAAAAATATATCAGACTATTTCTCTCAATCTAATGTGTTAATATGTGAGGTGAAACTTCTTATATATAGAAAATCAAAACCTAACTCTGTATCAATTTCAAAACAAATATAATTATATCTTACCTAATCAAATCTGGATATCACAGATATAAGTATATCTTATTAACTAATCAGATTTGTTATAACAAATTTATATTATATCAAAATCTAATTTAATCATATATATATATATATATATATATATATATATATATATATCATGCAACTTTTTGTGACTATTTTGTTTTTATTTTTCACTATTATTTTTATCTTTATTAGATTAAAATAGTTTTATTAAGTATACTTTTATATAAATAATAGAACCTTGTTTAAGCACTTATAATATCATTTTTCAATAAAACAACTTATTTTTATTAAATTGAAATAATTTTCTTATAGGATAAAATATATAATAGTACACTCTCAATTAAAATTAACTAAATAATTTTTTGACTAAAAATATTCGTTAATTATCATTTGTGAATTATTTTTTTTTTCTTTACAAATAAAGTGAAGTTTTTCTCTCACCATATCACAATCAATGTCAATGTGTTTTGTTTGTTTATGAAAACTGTTGTCATTAACTATGTCTTTAGGAGACTTGGTGTCCTTATGTTACAAGGTGTAATGTGAAGATATTTAAGCAAAAAAACAAGTTATTAAATTTCCCATCATGTGGTTGCTAAAGCACGATACTCAGTTTCGGATGAAGATGGGATATAGTACTTTGCTTCTTGTGTAATAGAATATGAAACCCAGTCAAAATTATTAAAAACTTTCAAAAGTGTATAATGTGACTTATGGAGGGCTTGGCCAATGTGTTTGAAGGGGTTTGATGGGAGGGACATGTTCTCGAACTTATGCAATTACCAAGAGAAGGTCTAGAGTAGTAAAAGAGAATAGACTCTTTATTTTTTTTTTAATATTTTAATTTAATTACATTAATTTTAATTGGCTGAATTTGGTGGTGTTAGTTGACAACACATATAACAGGTCATAATTTAATTGCATTAAAAAGTCAATTACAATGTGTTAGAGACATATGTGATCTTAAATAATGTTAAGAGGTAGTCTCCATTTGCATGCAAACTTTGTGCAAAGGGGAATGTAAAGAGGTTTTTGGCAAAAATTAAATGGAAGTAGGATCCACTTTTGGGTGAAAACTTGATATTGACACAACATTTAAATAAGACACAAGCTACATGTGCCTATAACCTTGATATTGGCAGTACAATTAATAAACAAATGGTAAACATGACTCAACAATTAAACATGCGCACTTATTAATTCAGTCTTCAAATTTAATAAATATATTATTAAAATTTTCTTATTTTATTTTATATGATATTTTAATAAAGTTTCAATTTTTAAGTCATAATTTATTCAGTAATTGTTATTGAGTATATAAATTTAATTATTTTTCATTAATGAATACTATACATTATTATTTTATAATTAATATATAGTATTTGTTATTATTTTTTATCTTTATTTTAATTCTTTAATTTTTAACAAATCAAATTCATATAATAAATATTTTTAAACAACTATTATAAAATTAAATAAGTTATTTTACATAATAGATTAAAATTAAATGATGATATAATAATTAAATATATTTTGGATATTTAATATAATAGATTATTGAGAAAGAAAGATTATTTTTGCTTAAAACTATTTGAAAAAAAGTAATATATTTAAATTTGTTTTCAACCTATAATTATTATGAGATAGTGATAATTATAACTAAAATAAATTATTACGGTACTCTTGACGTTTTTGTCGGATTCACGTAATATTTTTTAGAACATTTATGAAAATAGCTTTTTTTAGCGTTACCTATTATAATAAAATTTTAAAATAACGAAGGGAGAAGCATAAACTAAAAAGAGATAAAGAAGAAAAATGTAATTTACTTTAATAGCCATTAAAATTTAAATTGTTACATGTTTTTTAATTTAAGGTAATACCGTTTCCACGATAGAGTATTTTTCGTTGTGATTTTTTAGTGAGACTTTTTGACTTGAAAAAAGTTAAATCTAGGAAAAATCTGTTGTTGGAGAGATTACAGGTCAAATTCAGTTTCTTCAAATTAATATATATAAGAAATGGTTAATTTAAAGTAAAAATAGACTAAACAAATTATAATTAAAATCTATTTGAAACATAACTGTTTAAAAATAAAAAAATACGACCTTTTAAAAGTTTTGTTTTTTTTATATTCTACATGTAATAAAAAATATAAAAAAACGGTGAGAGACCTAAGAAATTATTTAAGAGAAAGAGCAATATAATTTTATCTGTTAATTTAAAAAAAACGTATTTGAAAAGATAATAAATAATGGGGAAGAGTAGGCAGGACGATGAGGACATTGGCAATAGGTGATTGGATAACGTAGCGGTTTGCATTGCGAAGTGCGAAGGCACGTAACGTAACTTCATTGCACACGCCACTCTTGTGTTCTTACTAATTTTCTCTCACCCTTTTTTAGTTATTAATATCTAATCAAAATACTGAAAAATCTCTGGAATGATTTTATATTTAAAGGATAAAATATAATCTCAGCTCCACAACAATAAATTTGAACTTTTATAATTAAAGTTAACTTAGACATGGTTCATTTATCTATGATAATTTTTTATTTTTTAAATTATTTAATTATGAAATCATAGTTGAAAGCATAGAAAACTATAGTTGTAGAGAATGTATATTACAAGTGGAAGTGTATCAATGAATGTATACTTTACGGACCTACTACTCCTTAGTAAGGGTCAGATTTACCAAAATTTATTACGGTTCAGCTCACTATTAATTACCACACTATTAATTACCAATCAATAGCATTTATTTTGATTTATTCATGATTCTTAACATATATAAATCATTATGGAGAAATATATGATGTTTAATGACAACACTATTAATTACCAATCAATAGCATTTATTTTGATTTATTCATGATTCTTAACATATAGAAATCATTATGGAGAAATATATTTGATGCTTATTAGAATGTGAATTTTATATTGAATATATTATTCCTTATGCTTTATTTTCAATGAAGTTTTGCTTACAAGGGCTAAAGTGAGCTTTCTAAGATCACCACATCTAGCTGAAACAACATATTATAATGCTATATCCCGGTAATAGACATCCTCAGTTAGATGCTTCATATCTCTAAATTGATGTTTATTGATTATAATGTGTGATTAAACTCTGCCCAAAACCTTTGGAGATTTGAGTGAATAGGAATATATATTTTGTCACTAATTCTATTAATGTATAGGTAAAACATATACATGCTATAAATATGTTTTCCAAATAATTATAGCTTGATGATATAAGTGGTTGATTTTGCGTCTTAAATATTGTATCTTTATCCAATCTTGAGTTGATAAGTGTCAATTCCTTCAAAACACTAACTTTTCTTAAAGAGGTATGACCTTCCATATATTAGATGTTGCCAAATGAAGACAACATCAATGACTAGTTCCCAGACACATTTGTAGTTCCAAAGGTGGAAGGAAGCAAACAGAAATACAAGGATAGTAACTATGATGGTTGTGGCTTCATCCTCTTCGTCCAAGCTGGTGATAATGCCCTCGTCGAGATACATGGTGTTGGGGAGCTTGTCGTAGGCCTTGTGGAGCCTTGTGGAGTCTGGCCTCATCAAGCATGCACTTAAGGATGACATCGCCCTTGCTATCCTCGCAGTCTCGAAAATCGATGAAGATGATGTCACCAATGATAGAAAAAAACCTCTTCTGCATATTGCCACAAATGTAGCAGAGGCGTTTGATGCCTTCGATGCACATGGTCTCACAATGACCTTATTGAGCATGTCGATCCCTAACTCATGTCCATTCTCGTTGAACACAAATCCTGAAGAAGTCAAGTTGTTTGAACAGTTCTTGCTGCAATCACCAACAACTAGGTGATGGCAATGGGACTCGTATTTGTTTTTCTTTGGTTTAATTTAGTCCTGTTGTCCTATGGCGTATTAATTATTTACAATTCTTCTCAGGCGATGGTCGTGATGAAGCTCTTTACATCATGATTCCTGCCACAAATCTACAAGTATAAAGTATACAATTTTGGTCTTAAGGACACCCTTAACTTTGGGATCCAAAGCCATCTTACAAAGGTGAAAGCATTCACCATCTTCTTAACAACCACTAGTTCACTCATCTTTTTGTTCAGCAATTCTATCGTTGGGTGAGCATTGTCATCGTATAAGTAAACAATGTTGTTCGTGAAGAGAAATGCATAGGTTTAGGGTCAACAACCAAAAATGTATCAACCAAATCACCAGCGGGAGGAGGTCGCTATTATCCTTGTCGCCTGCTGCGGCCACGACCTCGTCTAGCCCGCCAAGTCCGCCCTCCAGTGCCACAACAAGATGGAGAAGCTCCACCATCAAATCCTCACAAACCCTAACCCTATTCTCCGCACAACCCCATTCTCCACCTCCTTCCTGGCCACCAAAAACCCAACAAATTTCAAGAAAAAGCGTAGGCCCATTATCTCATGTGCCCCGAGAACATCAACCATAGCCTCAAAGAATTTTGATATTCTGGTAGAGCTCCTTCCCATTAAACACACTGGCCGACAGAATCCTTTATGCATCATACTCATCACAAGCATCTCTATCAACAATGCTCCTGAAAACTTCAGCATCGACGCCGTCGAGTATCGGCGAGTTTCACCAATGCGGGAATCAGTTCCACCCAGAACTTGATCTGGATCTGAAGGCCTTGGTCGTAACAAGAGATGGTGTCACCGAGCTGCATGCAATTAGAGAACGCGGCCAGGGCGTGATTAGTGCTGTACAAGACGTCTGAAACCTGGATGGCATAGATGGCCACGCTGCTGGCGATTGACAACTTCTTGTGGCAGAAACGACATTTGAAATGCTTCACTTTCTGGTGCTGCAAATTAGAAACTAGCAGAATATTCACAACCTTAACATTTCCATGTACGTGACCAGCGTGGAGGCAAGGTGGTGACGAGGAGGTGGCGAATGGTTTATTGATGATTGAGGTGAAACTTGTGATTGAAGCGGTGTTTGTGAGAAAAAGGTAGGGTGGTGATTCTGATGCATTTGATATTGTTAAAGGCGAAGGTGCTCAGTAGCTTGCAACAGTACCTATGACTGATGTCTCGTCCGGACTCCGGCTTCTAAATCCTCTCGAAGGTGCAGATAAAAAATACATTCTGATCTCTTCAAGTGTTAATGCTCATAAAATTGGCCTATCCTCGTGACTCCATGTGGATGCACTTTAGTTGCTTTGACTACACTCCCTTTGCAAGCCTTCCCTGTGCTTCTCTTTGTGTGATGTGGTCTGTGGCATGGGCTGGCACTACACTGTCAACTTCATTCTCTGCTTCAGCTGATGAAATTTGCATTCTAGAATCAATAGACAGAGAAAACAAAGATTTTGAAGACTCTTCTTGAACCAATGTTAGGTGCTTAGTAGCCTGCAAACCCTCCACCCCATGCCAAAACCCTATGGTTACTGTGATTCCTCTTATTACCATTCTCCATTGTATTCACAACATGCTTCTTCTCTTACACATCATCAACAAAAACACTTTTGCTGATTCCTTCAAGGATTCAGTTTTCAAAAGTGTTGAGCTACCTGGGTTAGATGTTTTCTTCACTTCAGATGAGATTGCAGCTCCATTGTCTGGTGAATAACGCGTCCGAGTCAACTCAATAGATCCACTCGGCCTCCGGGTGGGCCATCATCGCGGCCCGCAACATAAGGTACTTGGCCCAGTACGCAAACATCTTTGGGTCTAAGAGTGCGTTGTTGTACAAGATATCATAAGCGTGTAGCCGATAATAGTCCACCTTGTTCTTAAAATACCGCAGGAGATGGTGGTCACCGATAGGGTTTCGGCACAGGTCCGGTTGTGCCCTGGTGATCATCAAAACCCTTTATTTTGCTCCGGCAGAGAACGAAGGGTGGAGTTTGAGCCACTCCGCACGCTTCTTGTCCCAGTTCCGGACTTTCTTGTTCATGGTGTACCCCATTTGCGGGTCGTTGAAGAACGTTTTGTTAGGAGGGTCGAAGGTTAAGTCGGGAGTGCAAGGCGATGCGGCGTTGCTTTGGGAAAGATGTTTGAGGTTGTCGGTGTCCTTCGGGAATGTAGTGAATGAGGAGAATCCCTATATGTGAATAAGAGCGGAGACGCCTTCTACTCGGGTTGGGGTTCAACATTGGCTGCTTGGCTACCGACAACACCTCGGGAGACACCTACTCGGGTCGGGTAAGAACATATACTAACCATAGTTGTAGAGAATGTATGTTACAAGTGGAAATGTATCAACGTATGTATGTATGTATGCTATAAGTGGAACACATATTGTTGAATTTCAACAAGTGTATTTTCATACCTAATCATAATAGTGAAAAAAATGTGACCCTTTCCTGGAAGCTTCCATATGTGAAACCACTTTGCCATTAGTTCCAACCTACTTCATGCCCTGTAGAGAAGCTCACACTAACTTCTTTAATTGTGAGATCCAGAAGTCCTTCCCTGAAAACCAACAAGCAATGAAGTAATATCAGAGGCACTTATGAAGTTAATATTATAAAGGTGTCTCAAATACTTACTCGTCTTAGATTCGTTAGCATAGAGGAAACAAAGCTCAAGATTGGAATAGACAGAGGACCTAAGCTCACTGAGAAGATCGTCTCCCTCGAGAGAAGGATAAGTGGTGTTGAGATATTTCTGAAACTCACCCTCCCACTCTGTCATGCGAACCAGAAAGAACTCAGAGCGCACCACATGATATAACGAGTGAAAAATGCTACAGCATAGACTCTGCGACTTAGAGCGGGCACATAATGTTGGCACTGGAATTAACACTGGCTTTTATCAACGATGTCGTTTTGAGGAAAACCTCAAGCAAAGGCACAACAAACATATCCAAGAAATACCTCAATGCGAGGATTAGTTTAGTGGTGTACCTACCCCATAGTGAGTCCAGGTTCACCCACACTTATCTCGGTTCCACCTTACCATGCGTCATTATGACCGGTGATGGTTAGATTTGGAGGATAATTCGTGATTCACAACGTCCCTCGTCTTAATAGGAAATTATATGGACTTCTAGAGGAGGGTCTATAAGCATAGGAACAAGATGCAGGAAGTGTTATCTTCTTTCATATACTTTTTTACCTTTTCACAGATAGAGACACTTAAAGCACTCTTACTGACTTGAGCGTCGAGACACTTAAAGCACTCTTACTGACTTGAGCGTCGAAGAGTCTTTTGCAGGTGAACCTCTTGTCGGACCAATCTCTCGGATTCGGTCACCAACAACACCAGCAGGAACGATCCGGTCTGGGTTTAAGTAAGAACATTTTGCGCCCACCGTGGAGCCCTGGTAAAACTCATCCCAAGAGCACATATTTCTCTCCTCTAGTGAAAGGGATGGATCTAACGATCATCGAAACCCTCCAAGGGGTCGTTCAGCAGAGCGTGGACACTATGAAAGTAGCGTTGTGAGAGAGCGAAGTGAAGGTTCAAAATGCCCTACAGACCGCCCTCTAGAAGAGCGAAGCCAATGTCCAGAGTACTCTCCAAGCGGCGCATGGCAGAATTGATGTCCGATTCCAGAACCAACAGAGGCACCATGATGAAGACATTCGCGCCTTCTATGATCAAATAATAACCTTCCGATAGGGGGGGCGACAGCCATTTCGGGATTACCAGGAGGAACCGTCAACACCATGGGAAGGTGAGACACCCAAAGGGAGCTCGGAGGAAACCTTTTGGAGTCAAGCACCGATTGTAGATCGGACGGGTAATGGTGACTGGACCACTCGGTCTGAGCAGACTAGCAGGTCTTGTAAGCACCCGGGGAATCCGGGAATGAATCGACGTCGTCGGTTGTGAAATTACCATAGCATGCCATTCAAGGAAGTCCCACCACCTCCACTGAGAGAGGATCTGAAAGAGCACATTGGGGGTTCCACCCCTTTACCCCATGGGTAATGAGGGCGAGACTCCCATCTAAGTGGCAGTGGCCACACATGGACACATATGATGGGACATCTGATCCTGATGTCCATGTCAATTCTTATATGACTCAAGCAAACCTCTTCTCCACGGACGGGAAGGTCCATTGCCGGTTGTTCCCGACGACGCTCACGGGACCGACCCTAGACTGGTATTACTCTTTGCCGCTAATTCAGTTGATTCTTTTGAAATGCTTTGTGCTAGGTTCACGCCTCGGTTTGCCGATAGTAAGCCAGACGACTCCCTCGATCATGTTGTTCAGAGGGATAACGAGTTGCTACGTCAATACATGGCCCGCTTCACCAAAACAACGCTATTGATACCCGATTTCCACTCGGCAGTAACGAGACATTCACTCTTGGTTGGATTAAAGTCTAGCACATTTCTAGATTCACTCTACGCAGATCCAACACCAAACATGGACAGTTTGAGGGCTCGGGCTGCCAGGTATATGGGTATTGAAGAAAACGCTAACGCTAGGAAGCAGAAATTCCAGCCACCAATCGCAAGGGAGAGCCCCCGATTACAGAAAAAGGTCCGAGCACGCAAGTATGACCGTTACACCCCCCTTAACACTACTTGGGAAACTATCCTACTGGAGGCATGTAGTCTGGAGCTCATCCGTCTTCCTCACCCGGGACGACCCCAACCAGGGGCAGACCCTACTCTCAGATGCAACTACCACCAAAGTATCGGCCACAGTATCGAGGAGTGCACTAAGGTACATGATTTTATTGAGGAACTCGTCCAGTCGGGAGCCCTGGCCCGCTTCGTTCAGAGAAGTCCACTTCGCAGAGAGGGTCCCATAGTCTTCGGGACCCGGGGAGGTCGCGAAGGTCGTTATCACTAGACCAGAGGACGCGGAAGAGTGTGTCTAGAAGAAAATAGGACGAGGGAGCTTAGGGCTGAGGCAGCAGGAGGGACAGCCCAACAGGATCCCAATATGGTCATAAGATCTGTTAACATGGTGCAAATCCTGTTCAGAACAGCAGTGGTCAGTGAGCCTCGTACGGGCGCTGTCAAGGGATCAGAAACTCATGTAGTTCGGCACAGTTAGCGCTATCGTCGAGGGTTTCAAAGGAGGGGGCTCATCCAGCTCCTCCAAAAAGAGATATTTAAGGAGTGTCAACTCGGTTACACATCTACCGCCACGGTCAAAGTCTCCTATAACTTTCTCAGATGCAGACTTCTTGGTGAATGATCCCAAGCAAGACGACCCAGTGGTAGTATCCGCCACCATCGCTAATTGGAGGGTACACAAAATCTTGATCGAGCAAGGTAGCTCAGCCGACGTATTATATTGGTCAACATTTTTAAATCTCAACGTCCCGGAAACCACCGTTCAATTGTACACCGAACCACTTCTGGGATTTGCAGGCTAGAGGGTTCATGCCAAGGGATTTGTAGACCTGCTTACAACTTTTGGAGTCGGGCAGGCGTACAAGACTCTAGTGGTTTTGTACTTCCTAATCGATGCGGACACCTCTTACAATGTACTGATAAGGAGGCGCATCCTTAACCAACTAGGGGCAGTCGTATCTACGTCCCACATGGTCATGAAGTTTCCGGCTCCAGACGGAACTATTATAACTGTTAATGGAGACCCGAAAGAGGCTCGGTAGTGTTATGTGAAGAGCCTAAAGGTCACCCAATACTCGTTGAAGACGGTAGCAGAGCGATGATGCAAACAGAAGAGCTCGCAGCCCCCTTGCTGAGGTAACAATGTGGTGTCGGAAGCAGAACAACAATCCAAAACCGAGTCCTTGATGGACAAAGAGAAGGTGGATCTGGACCCTCAGGCCGAGTTCGAGAAGGGCCACCCTACTTTTGATGAGCCCATGACAACAATTCGGCTCGGGGTCGGTTCTCATAAAGTCACTCATCTAGGCCTGAGAGCCTAAAACCTGGTAAGAGACGATTTGGAATGAGTATTGATAAGAAACCCGTACCTCTTCGCTTGAAGTCCCGCAGATATGCCCGACATCGATCCGAACTTTATGTGTCACAAGTTGGCATTACTTCGCCGAGTAGCGGCCATTTCCCAGAGGAAGAGGAAGCTCGGGGAGGAATGATGAGCAGCAGTGGAAGTGGAGGTAGCACAACTCGCCAGAGCAGAATTCATCAGAGAGCTAGTTTACACCACATGGTTAGCGAATGTGGTAATGGTGAAAAAGTCCAACGGTAAGCGGCGCATGTGCGTGGACTACACCGATTTGAACAAAGCTTGTCCGAAGGACACTTATCCACTGTCGAGCATTGATCGATTGGTTGACAACACTTCAGGGTACGAATTGTTGACTTTTCTGGATGCTTACTCAAGGTACAACCAAATCAGAATGTATCCTCCAGACGAAGTTAAGACGACTTTCATGATCGATAGGTCAAATTATTGTTACCGGGTTATGCCATTCGGCCTCAAGAATGCAGGAGCGACATACCAGAGGTTTATGGACAAAATCTTTCAGGGTTTTTTGGGAAGAACCATGGAAGTCTACATCGATGACATGGTGGTCAAGTCTGCTAAAGCTAAAGGGCACACAACTGATCTCAAGGCCGTCTTTGATCGGGTAAGGAGGCACGATTTGCGCCTCAACCCTGAGAAGTGCTTCTTCGGAGTCGAGGGAAGCAAGTTCCTCAGGTTTATGATTACACAGAGAGGGATTGAGGCAAACCCCAACAAGTGTGAGGCCATAATGCACATGAGGAGTCCCGTGTGCTTAAAAGAGGTTCAACAATTGAACGGGAAATTGGTAGCCCTTTTCCGTTTCTTACCAAGGTTGGCCGAGAAAGCGAAGTCGTTCTTCAAGTTACTAAAAGGAGCTAGGGTCTTCACATGGGATGACACCTGCGTGAAGATGTTCATCAATATTAAAAGAGACCTGTCTGCTTTACCAATATTGATCAGTCCGCCTTTCGGAGCTCCATTGCTAGTGTACTAGGCCGTTGCGCAGTCGTCAATCAGCTCCGTGCTGGTGAATGAGGAAGGCCAGAAGCAAAGCCCTGTGTACTTTACGAGTAGAACTCTCTAACCAGCTGAAGAGCATTACCAAGTGATTGAAAAGTTGGTGTTAGCTCTAGTATTTTCAGGAGACTCTGACACTACTTCCACGTATGACAGTGAAAACCAATTACCCAATGAAGTAGGTATTGTAGAAGTCTGAGTTAGCAGGAAGGATTACAGCTTGGGTGGTGAAGCTATCAAAGTTTGACCTTCGTTACAAGTCTAGGGGGCCAATGAAAGCACAGTTTCTGGATGAGTTTTGGACCGAGTTACCACCGATAACCGAGGAAAAAACATCTCACCAACATAACGGCCCCAACCTCGAGACAACCAACCTCTCCTACTTTGTTCATCAGCTCCGCATCATAAGGGTAGACACAACTCACATCCTTAGCCTGATGGGCGACGTGCTAGTTAGACTGGACCCCGGAGTAGTTGATGTTGAAGTGGTCAAGGCGGATGGCCGCCCCGAACCACGAGAGGTCTGACCAGAAGCCTGGGGACGTGAGCTGGTGGCCACATCAGTCAAAGAGGGCTACGTGTTGGTTGCTGGGGGTGGCTCAGTATAGAGGTTGGGTAAGCCCACGCCACCTTCAGAAAGCCTTCTAGATTGATACCTCAGGTGCATGTTCAGACAGGGCAGTGCCTGTAGCATCGACATAAGACAAGTTAGGAACCCCAGAAGGTTGTAGGGTCTCAGCAGGCGACAGCGACACACCGGCAGCAGGATCGGATGGCGCACTTGATTCATTGCGGGCAAGTGCGGTGTTAGGGGAGTCAGATGCATCACTCTTCTACCTCTTGGCAGCCTGAAGGTCGGCCATGAAATCACGGCGCCCTCCGAGTTTGGCTCGGAGCTTCTTCATGTCAACATTGTTTCCCATGATCTTTGCAAAACAAGAATAAAAGTGAATAACGCAGGCAATTGCTATGAATAGCACAAAGAAGGTTATACTTAAGAACAAAGAGTCAAGATCATCTACAAAGGGAAGACAGAGAAGTGCTCGGGTTTTGAGAGGGCGAGGAAGTTGCCTAACGAAATCTATGACTTCCTTCTCCTCAAGAGTGAGTTGGTAATCGGGTCGTGGTGGAAACTGGGTAGGTTTCTGCCAGTATAGGGGATGTCGTGGAGTATAGTCAGGGTGGAATAAAAGTCGTCTTTCCACGTCCGTAGGTTCACCCACCCCATAGTGAGTCCAGGTTGACCCGGACTTATCTCGGTTCGACCTGACCATGCATCATTATGATTGGCGACGGTTATAGATTTGGGGGAAAATTCATGATTCACAACGTCCCTCGTATAAATGGGAAATTATATGGACTTCTAGAGAAGGGTCTATAAGCATGGGAGCAAGATGCAGGAAGTGGTATCTTCTTTCATATACTTTTTTACCTTTTCACAGATAGAGACACCTAAAACACTCTTACTAACTTGAGCGTCGGAGAGTCTTCTGCAGGTGAACCTCTTGTCGAACCAGCCTCTCGGATTCGGTCACCAGCAACACCAGCATCAACGATCGGGTCTCGGTTTAGGTAATAACAAGTGGTTATAGGCTCGCAATAGAATTTCTTACAAATGGAATCGGCGATGCTGAGACTGTCGTTAACGGAGGCATAATCGGACGCCTCTGACGTATTTTCTAATTTGAGAATGAGATTGGGAAGAAACCCCGACCATGTCCTGAGGAAATAGCTCAACAACACCATCATTGCACAAAATTCTCAAGAAATAAAATCTAACATCAATATGTTTACTTCTTCCATGCAAAACTGGATTTTTCGATAATTTAATTGTAGAGCCATTATCACAAAATATCACAGTAGTCCCGAATTGACATTGATCAAGATGTTCCAAAATTCTTCTAAGCCAAACACAGTGACAAGCACACAATGCAGTTGCTATAAATTCTGCTTCTGTTGTAGATAGGGTAATCACAGGTTGTTTCTTTGAAACCCATGAAATTTCACCACCAGCCAAAAGGAAAGCATAACCTGATCTGCTTTTCGTATCTTCAAGATCTCCTGCATAATCATTATCAGTGTAGGCAAATAACTTTTCATTTATTCCAACCTTTTAGAAAATTCCCAAATTTTGAGTGCCTTGTAAATATCTAAAAATCCGCTTTGTTGCAAGGAAGTGACTCTCTGTTTGATGCTCCATAAAGCGGCTAACCAAACTAACTTCATATGTAATATTTGGCCTTGTAGCTGTAAGATACATCAGACTGCCTACAAGTTGTTTATACAGAGTACTATCAACCTCTGTCCCTTTATCATCTTTTAGTAACCTAGTGCCTGGAACAATAGGATTTTTCACTGGATTGCAATTAGACATATCAAATTTTTTCAACATATACTTAATATATTTTTTTTGTCCAATGTAAATTCCAGTACAACTTTGTAGAACTTCAATGCCTAAAAAATATCTCATCTTGCCTAAATCAATCATTGCAAAGTCATTCATCATTGCAGTCTTAAATTTTTAAAACATTAACTCGTCACTTCCAGTGTATATAAGATTATCCATATAAACACACACAATTAAAATTTCACTTCCATCATTTTTCAAAAATAAGGTGTGCTCATATGGACATTTGAAAAAATTGTGAGTTAAAAGATGAGACTCCAACTTATTGTACCAGGCTCTTGGGGCTTGCTTTAGTCCATACAAGGCCTCTTTTAGCTTGTATACTTGATGTTCACGTCCTTGACATATATACCCCGATGGTTGCTCTAGATAGACATCCTCATTGATTTCTCCATGCAAGAAGGCTGATTTAATATCAAGTTGATAAATACTCCATCTTTTCTCTGCTGCAATTGCAATAACAGTTCTGATAGTTTCAAGACGAGCAACCGGTGCAAAAATCTCCTGACTCCTTCAATTTAGTCTTGAAAATCCACTTGACACCAATAACTTTGCAATCTGATGGTGGATCAACTAGTTGCCAAGTATCATTTCTTTGAATAGCTTGAATTTCAGCAACCATTGCATTTCTCCAATGCTGACTTTTTGATGCTTGATTGTATGGTATTGGATCTGCACCTGCAAACATGGCAAAATTCATGGCATCTTCATCAGTTAGAGCATCACCTGTAACATAATCTCTCATCCATGTTGGTGGTCTCCTAGTCCTCCTTTGATCTGAAGGTTCAGAAGCTGCTGGAACAGGTAACTCAGGCACAATTGAGCATGAGTTTGGTGTTGTTGTACTAGAAATCACAGTAGCATCATCTTGAGTTTTCTCCTCAGTTGCTTGGGAATGCTCTCCCAAAGAGTTTAACTCACATGTATCAGGTATATTACTGATTTTTGATTCAGTCCAATTCCAGGCAGCATCTTCCTGAAATTTCACATCTCTACTAATCAAAATTTTCTTCTTGACATGATCATAAAGTTTGTAAGCCTTAGATTCCTCGCTTACACCCAACAACACGCATTTAGTTCTTTTGTCATCAAGTTTGCTCCTTTGTTGGTTACGTATATAAACATATCCAATACAACCAAATGTCCTGAAGTAAGAAACAGATGACTTAATCTCGCTCCATGCCTCTTCGGGTGTGATATCTTTTACAGCAAGAGTAGGACTTTTATTCAGAACATGTATTGTCCACATTACAACTTCTGGCCAAAATTCTTTAGGAACTCCTTTTTCTCCCAAAACACTCCGAACCATATTGATGATAGTTTGATTTTTCCTTTCCGCCACACCATTCTGTTGTGGTGTATATGATGTTGTGATTGTCTTTGAATGCCCAGTTCATTACAAAATTCAATAAACTCCTTGGAGAGGTACTCTCCCCCTCTGTCAGTACGTAGTATTTGAATAGGAACACCAACTTGCTTTTCAACTAATGCTTTAAACTTCTTAAATGCATCAGACGTTTCACTTTTCTCAAAAAGAAAATATACCCAAACTTTTCTGCTCAAATCATCAATAAAGGTGAGAATGTACCTTTTATTTCCATTCGAAGTAGGATTAATAGGACCACAAATGTCAGAGTGAATTAACTGTAATAGTTGAGAAGCACGCCAATTACTCTGTCGTGGGAAAGGGTCTCTTTGATGTTTTCCTTTGAGACAATGCTCACAAAGATGGGTTGGTGGCTTAAAAGAGGGCAGTCCTTTCACCATATCAAACTCCAATAAAATTTTCAACCCGTTGTAGCTTAGATGCCCATAACGAGAGTGCCAAACTTCTGCGAGTGGCATTAAACTAACCTAAAAACAAGGCTGAGAAACTCCAGATTTAACATAGACAACAAACACACGATTAGTAGTCATGGAAGTTTCAAAAATAACCCCCTTTCCTTCAAATACTCTGCACTTATTTTGCTTCATTTCAACAGTCAACCCTTTCTCTTGAAGTTGCCCCACACTAAATAAATTATTTTTCAATTCAGGCACAAAGAAAACATCACTAATCAAATGCACAACTTCATTAATTAAAAGTCTAACCGTACCCTTCCCAACCACCTTTAGAGAATAATTATTTCCTAATTTCACTTCATTAGAAAGGAAATATCAAAGGAAGAAAACCAATCTTTTCTACCTGTCATGTGATTACTACAACCTGAGTTAATAAACCACATGTCTTGTGTATTTGATTTTTGTTCCGATGACAATTGTGCCATAAGTAACACTACTTCCTCATTGCCCTCAACGTAATTTGCTTTGCTGTCTTGTGATTTCTTTGGACATTCATATTGAAAGTGTCCAAAATCATGGCAGTGATAGCACTGTATTGTCGTTTTGTCCACTTGTCTGCCTCCTCTACCTCTAGCTCTCCCTCGTACAACTCCAACGCGAAAAACTCCTCTTCCACGTCCATTTCTAGCACCTATCTCATCTTGTGCAACTTTTAGCACTTGCTCATCTTGCATAGTGTGACCATTCATCCGCTGCTTATGAACTAACAAGTTGCTTTGAAGTTCATCTACAGTCATGGTGTCCAAATCATGTGATTCTTCAATAGAGAACACTACATAATCGTACCTTGAGGTCATTGAACGAAGAATCTTTTCAATGAGATTAAGATCAGATACTTGTTCACCATACATCCTCATCTTATTTGCAAATGTGAGAGTTCGAGCAAAATATTCATTAACTGATTCTCCATTCTTCATCTGTAAAATCTCTCATTCACGTTGGAGGGCTTGAAGTGGTACTCGCTTTACTCTAGCAGTGCCTTGGTATTTTTGTTTTAAAGAATCTTATATCTCTTTTGACGTCTCCTTCTTCAATATTGTTTCAAGCACAACTCGATCAATTGCTTGAAATAAGTAATTTTTTACTTTTAAATCTTTCAACTTGAGCTCGTCCATCGTCTTCTTCTCGTCCTCTGTTAATACAGCTTCTGTTACATGTTTAGGAATCCCTGGATCTATAAGATTCCAATATTCTTTCGACCTTAAGAAATTCTCCATCAGCATAGCCCAATGATCATAATGCTCATCCAATTTTGGGATTTGCAGGTTGCACAAAATTACTATTTGTAGCCATGATTGAAGTCTACTACTCTTGCTACGGTAAACTATAGCTCTTGATACCAATTGTTAATTAAAAATAGGACCAAAAGTTGTGTCTCATTATTTACGAAAGAAAAGGCCAAGTTTATAGACTTAACTCTACAACTGAACTCCTAAAAAATAACTAAACTCCTAAAAAGTAGGCAAATATCCCATGTCTAACAATTTACTCCTAATGAAAAAACAGAACACAATAACAGTAACAATGGAATAACAGAATAATAATGTTAACAAATAAAATAACTTTATATAATTAAAAAGATCTTCTAAATTAAATATCTTTGACTCAACCAACTGATAGGAATTGGATAGTGTGACTGTTCCACTCCATAACTGCAACGCTTTAAGTTAAGAAGGAATTTAAAGTTTGAACCAAAACCTCCTGCACAGTTTTTATAACCAAAAAAGGACTTATTCAAATTTATTACCCTTTTGTTATTTATTCTCTACGCATGGATATGGTCACAACGAATGATAAAAAAATTCTTGTTTGTGAATCATTTACGGATACTAAATGTTCTTACACAAGATTTGGAAACCTTTAGTGTTTCCTCCCGTACAGCCCGAACAATCCAAGCTCGCTCTACTGGGACGTTCTCGGTCTGGGTCTTTGTCCTGGAAGTACTTGTTTCTGTCCGCCAAGTATCCACCCAAGCCATGACAGGGGGTGTACCTGCAAAGACACTCCGACACTCAAGTAAGTATTCGGTTATCGGAGCTAAGTGAGTTCTTGTTCAATAATGCATACCTTTGGCCTTCGTTATCCACTTATTTATAGGATTCAAAGTTGACTTAAATCTTACGTTATGTCAGCTTTCGGAGACTGTCTTACCAGAGGTTGCTTGCATGCTTAGACTACCGATTTCGTCTTCGGTAGGGAAGTTGTTCGCTTAGGACGACAAGTGGTCGTCCTGAGCTGGACAGTACACTTGCCCCCCAAGCTTGAGCAATATCTTATGAGTGAAAATGTTTGTTCACAAGTTTATTAGTCACTCCAAGTTTTCGAATGACAATTAGGCGACAAGGTAATCGGTCACCTTACAGATTACAAATTTTCTAGTCGTTCTGAAGTGGAAAAAACTTACGCTCAAGTTTTCACGTTCCCACGCCAAGATAGTCAGTACACATATGTCGGACTAACAATTTAAAGGTTGGATTAGCGTACCTTGGTTTGACTCATTTGCATTGTATTTATAGAAGCCGAACTGTTCGGAAGCATTATTATTGGTTGAGGTCTGAGGATAGAGCAGCTTCTGAGTGTCTGTTGCTGTTAGTAATTGTCTGAGGAGCTGGCATCGTTGTATCACCTTATGGTCGAGTACTTATCGGTCAAGGCTGAGTACTTGTCAGCCTTAACCGTGTAGTTCTCGGTCATACCAGTACACTAACCCCCAAGCTCGAGGGCTAGTCACGAAAGTTTCATGAGATTGTAGTTGTAGACATCGGGTGGCCATATCGGTCATAACCGTGTACTTATTCGATCATGGTAGGACAATGCCCTATTATTTTCTGAGTTATGAGAGGCACCGTGGAGTAACACTACACCATTTTTTTTTCTGAATTATGGGAGGTCACCATGGAGTGACACTGCCCCATTTTCTTCTGAATTATGGGAGGTCACCATAGAGTGACAATGTCCCTTGACCGAGGTCTTGTACTCGATAGGGTTTCATGAAGATGAACTCTCCTTTAACCGAGGTGTTGAAGTCGTTCTTGGTTGATCATGTCACCTGGAAACCAGTGGATTTCTTCAGGATGGACAAAACGACAATGAGTATTCAGAAATAACAAGCAAAGCATTTGCATTTTGCCTCAATGTAACCCACTATGTTGATCATTTCGAGTGGGCTTCACAGTGGCTACGGAGCCACCTACAAGCTCGCGAGCGGCGATACATGGGTTTGAAATTAGCAAGTTATCTTCGGGTGTATGAATACATATTTAGATTTTGGAGGAGCCGAGATGATGAGAAGAACGAGAGAACGAGGAAGATACTGCAATATATTTTCATAATAGACTTTTGGTGGCAAAGGAGATGAAAACGGAAAGTCACATAATTCAATTGGATTCATGTCCCTCAACCTTGGGTGTATGAAGACCTATTTAGATTTTGGAGGAGCCGAGATGATGAGAAGAATGAGAGAATGAGGAAGATACTGCAATATATTTTCATAATAGACTTCTGGTGGCAAAGAAGATGAAAACCGAAAGTCACATAATTCAATTGGATTCATGTCCCTCAACCTTGGGGATGTTTCTTCTGTGACAGTCAAACGGTTTGCATGTAGATGGAGTAGTTGTATGGGTTGAATTCTCAATTGGCCGAGAGAGATTGTGAGTCAGACGTCAATTCAACATTACAAGTTAAATTATCTGAGATCCTCAAGAGACATACATTGCTTGTTGTAGCACCGGATATCCTATTTACACATGGCAACACCAACAAAGAAATAGACAAACAACATCAATGCAAATCAATATGGAAGAAGATAATCTAGGAGGGGAAGAGACAAATGGCGACGCCAGTAAACTCAAAAATAATGTGTTGCCAAGCAGCAAAGAGCTCTGTAACCCAAATTTGTTCCTGGCAGCTCATTCAGGCCAACACTAAATAATCACTGAGAATACTCTTTCATTAAAAATAAGTATATAGAGTTTATTCTAACTGCACCATTGAATTCAACGAAGCTCAATAATCTCAACCATCTTGAGAAGATACGATTACGTAGACAATGGAAGAAATCCCGTGAACGGATGAGTTGGTCTAGGAGAGGAAACAAAAGGTCATCATCTGTTGCAGTATCAGATTATTCTTCTGAAGGTAGTTCATATTACTCTTCGTCTTCTGATCTAGAGGTCGCCTTTGGGGGCCACAAAAATACAACCTCTGAGAGTCGTCGCCAAAAAAGAAGAAAGATCACAAGTCATCATGTCGTGGTTCTGACCGATCATCCTCCCGACGCTCTCTAAAGCGTCTCTGCCCATCCACTACTGCCGGAGACTGCTCGGCCACCATGGACTTCCTTAATCATCATGTGATGATTTCAAATCATGTGAGGATTGAGCTCAGGGAGTCCGAGAAAGGGCCTTATACATTCTCTTCAGCTGCCGAACTAAAAACCGGCTTTCAGGAGCTATGCTCTAGATCATTGCTCATCAGTCGGATCATGGGTGAGGTACTGAAAAAAGATGCTAAGGATGTTAAGAAGCTGAAGAAAGATCTAGCAGAGTCCTCTTCGTCCTTGACGGACGCTTTATCGGCCAATATCTCGTTGGCTGGTAACGACAAAACCCTCATAATGAAATTAAAGAATAGTTGTTATATATAATTTTCTCTTATTTCTTTTTATCCCGCTATTTAATTTATATACAAGTTTTTTCTTATCTCTTTATTCTATCAATGCTTTATTTGAAAAATTATACAATTTTTATTTACCTTCTCTAAACTAAAAGAACCCTCAAGCAAAGAAAGTTTTTTATAAGTTTGATGATATAATTGTGAGACATAAAAATAGAATGTAAATATATAAAGGAGTCTGTATATCAGTGTTTAATAAGTAAAAGTAAAATAAAACAAAAGTAGGTGTATGATATTAGGTGGAGGAAAACATGAAGAATGAATATAAAAGCTAATTAGTTCCACCATGGCTTGGTATCTCCACTTTTTACATTAACAGAGCCACAACATATATTCCAACATGGAAACACTTTGATTCAGTCATAATAGCAACTGAAAAAAGTTACTTTCTATCTTTATTCGTAGTTTTCTTTTAATATAAGTATGTAATATGTAATTAATATTTGGTCATTAAATTAAATCGAAAGCTCTAGAAGTAACTCATTTAACTATTAAATTAAGAAAAAATAAAATAATATTTTTAAAATATTTTTATTTTTTATTTTTTATTTTAAGTTTTTAATTTTAATTATAAATCTGTTTTCAAATTAATTACAAAATACATAACTGATTATAAGATAAGCAATTTTAATTTTAGTGGAAGCATCAGGGATATTGTAAGATTATTTCATCACTGATTGGTGAACCTATCTATTTTTTGTAGACATTTATTCAATAAAATAGAATATTTAAAAATTTCCCAAATTAATAAACTTTGTTGGTGGCTCCAAACCATCAACTATGTTTTTTTTTTTTCTTGTGTTATTTACCCACTATAATTCCAATGAATTCAAATTTGTGTTTTTAAATGCGTAAATATAATAATTTTTTTTTTACGCAATCAAGACAGAAGTAGTGAACCAAAATAAAATAAAAATAATTAGATTAAAAATATAATATGTCAAAGTTATTTTTTTATTTTATTTTATGTGTTGTGTTTATATAATTACATTTCTCTTCTAAATTTATTTTTGAACAAATAAGTTTTTTGGTCAGTTTAGATATAAATTTTATTTTGCACCCTATTGGGCCTAATTGAGTCGAAATCCACTTTCTCTGGGCCTAATTGCATTTCTTTTTTTTTTTTCTTTCTAAATATCATTATGGACTTTAACTCATTTGTATTAATTTTTTAGCATTGAAAAAGTTGTTGTTTCTTCTTCTATTTATTAACTTTTTTTTATGATATTTCCTTAAAAAGCCTCCTTATAATTTTTTTTTGCTGATAATAGTTAATTGTGGTATTTTCTGGAGTTGTATTGTTTTGTTATTTTTCAAATTGCATTCTTTTATTGTAATTATATAAAGTTATTTATGCTTTCTTAGCAATCTTATTATATGTTGAATAGATTAATAATAACACTATTTGTAGTGTCATAATATTGAAATTTTTGTGTGCAAATTAACAAGTCATTATATAAATTCTTGTAACTTTGTAATAAATTTTGTATTATATAAAAAATTGTTTGTATTTAGAGTACTGCATATTTTATGTTGCAAAAACAATGCTCCATGTATATATGGGGACAAATTTCATATTATATGTTTATACATATTTGTAGGGCAATTATCCCAGAGTCTCCCCAGTAGATATATCCGTGGTGAGATTTATAGACAAAACCTTTTTTTTTTCCAACAAAGACGATTAAAGAGGTGCAACTACACAAACCCATGAATAAAAAAACTATGACAACAACGTTCGTAACCACAAAAAGTGCCTGAAACCTGGCATTACAAAAACACAGATAATCCAAGAAGAAGAATGTCAGAACCCTCTGACCAAACAGTGAGTTGGTTTCAGATCACTACCTAAGATGCTGCATTAATAATAACCAGACATAAATAATCCAATCCTCTATTGATTATACTCCTAATACTGAACCAATCCATCAAATACTTAACACGTTTCTGTATTTAATATTATACCAAAGTATATTATAATGCAATATATAAACAAAATATATTGTAATGCTATATATAAACAAAATGATAATCTAAGTATCGAGATTTATGAAAGATTAAATAAAAATATAATAACTATGAACATAAAAAATAAATAAAAAATATGATAATATGAAATAAGTTTCTTTTTTAATGTATTATCTTTTGTTTATAATAATTTTCTTAACAACTTTCTTAATATAAAATTTTAAGAAACTAAATATATAAATAATTCTAAATAAACATATTTAATATTTTACTGATACTTTTTTAATTATTTGTGATATTTTTATAGATATTCTTTGATATTATCTCTAATATTCTACTCTATTGATTTATTTATCTGATAATAATATTCTAACAGATTAAACATGCTTTTTTTTCGATGATAAATGACAATTTAAATGGCTCGGTGGAAGCCGAGGAGGAATTTGATGAATAGGAGGATTACTCCGAGGTGAAGGAGGTGGACTTGGCATCACACCCAATTTTGTCACCTTAACATCTGCAAATTAAGATCACAACATGTTATTAACTGTTGAATATACATATATGCTTCTAAATTCAAGAAAATGTACTTTTACTTTACGTGGTAAACACTTACAAGGACTAATTAATTCATCATCTATCAAACATTAATGACAGTGATTGTGATCTTACAGTTTCAAAGACATGCTATTCATACATGTTTGAACATTTGAATGAGGTAGACAAACCTGCAGTAACTGGAATAAGCTGTGGAAAGAAAGAAAAGGCCATTGCCAGCAGAATAGGGAAAGATACAAACATTGAAGAAGCACTCATTCCAGCCATATTCAAGTGTATTTTGAAGGCTGAAACCAAATTTTTATACCAGTCCTGTTCGTAATCACGCAATTTATAATGCATCTTATTTATATTTATTCGAGATTTATTCGAGCTTTCAATGAAATTTCCAATAGATAATGTCAACAACCACTGACGATGATATTAGGCAACATAATATTATTTTCTTGCCACCCCTATACATATACCTAAACGACCAAATATACTGTTCAAACCATTAACTTGTTAGTCTTAAAAACTCTCGTATAACAATTATTTTATGTTATTTTCTTTATTATATGAAAATAAAATAATTAAATATTTTTTTATTAAAGTTATGATGTAGTAAACGATTTAATTATATCCAACTTGCAAGCAGTTTTAAAATGTACATGGGAGTTTCTCCATTGGTATTCTTTTGTAAATTGGTGATGGAACACGTTTTCAATATCTTGTGCCTGAGATAAAAGAAAATTATTTTTATGCCAGTCAAATTTATATTGTTATTTACCATTAACCGTTTCGTAAGACAAATATATATTTAAAGATTCATGATTTAATATTTCTTATCAATAACCAAAATTCATTTAGCACGCAACTTGATGTCTCTTTTGTTAGAAAGTACCTTATCACTTTCTTTATCAATAATTGTCTAAGTGTCATAATTTTTTTAGGAGAAATTATTATGAAAATAAAGAGAAGAACAAAGATGAACAAAAGACATGAGTATGAATATATGCTCTCTGTTTTCTCTGTGTATTTCATTCAAAATAAAGAACTGAATATATACAAGTACTGTACCCATTCTAGGTATAGCTAAATAAAGAAAACAAAATAAAATTATTACAATATGATAATGTCATAAAAACAAATAAACAGAACTGATGATAATTTGATTCTACCATAAAGACAAAATCAAATAATTAGTTTCCTTCTAGAAGCCTTCTATCCATATCCTCTGAAAGAAATTCCACTGAAAGATCAGATTGATTTTATTTGATACAGATTACGTATAACCTAGATATAAGTTTTACAATAAGTTATTTACAATGAACAAAGATGAGAGAAGAGACATTACAGTTGATAAAAATGAGAGACTTGTATCTCTTCACAAACTCTGAATGACAATATAAAAACAACATGTGTCATTAAGAGACCAAAGAAAGATAGGAAAGACGACAATAGGGTAAGTTAAACAAAACTTATAATAATAGTTCTAAAATTAATTGTTTCAACACGGTTTTAGGCTAATGTTGTTGAAAAGTTATATTTAATTATAAAATTGTTTGAGTGTGTAACTTACTTAAAATGTTTAATAATTTTTTAGCATTTATCTAATTAGATTCAAAAGAAAATTGTTTTTTAACTTTCAAAATATTAGAAATAAAAGGATGAGTAATTAAATATTTTGTAAACAGATAATAGAAAATTTGTCAATTTTTTTTTGTTTTATGTATTATAGAATTTACAATACATTTAAGATTTTACGAAATATTTTTCAACTATTCTAAGGATGAACAAATCAACCACGACGATTTGAATAAATACAAAACCATTAACTTATTTGGAAAATAAGATTGGTTTCAGAGAGGAGTAGAAAATAAGATAGTCAAAGACTTAACTGAATGAGCTTCTTTTGTTATGAAACATTCTCAAATACGCTAAGCAATTTTGCAAAGGCTGAGCGATCTATTAGATTTCCTTTTTAATTTGTTGACCATATATAAGAAAAAAAAAGAGAAAAAAATAAAGAAAATAAAACAAAATGAATAAAATAAAGTAAGGAAGATACTAAAGATTAGCTGCATGAGATCCTTTAATGTCTTACGATAAAACTATTGCACCTAATTTTTGGGGCCAGTTTAGGTATAAATTTTATTTGGCAATTGCTTCTTGAACTCCTACACTTACTTTCTCTCCTTCATCAAATGTGTGAAAGGATTTTGATATCTTTATAAATACAGACAAAAGAAGATTCTGAATATTAAATGACTTTCGAAAATGAGTTATTGAAAATAATTTTTCAAAAAGTTAATGATTTTCGGAAATTGTTTTTTGGAAACTATTTTTTCCATTCTGGATTTTAATTTCCGTAAGCCAAATTTTCCACATTCTCTTTTCAGAAAATTGTTATGAAAAACTAAAACACACTCACCTCCGCCACGACCATGCCACCACAGACTCCGAACAGTGACTTACAACTTCACTTCTCCCTTTTAATACTTTGTGAAGGATAACAGCAGTATTTTAAAAAGGTGATGGAGTGCAGGAAGCAATTGTGGGAGTGCAGGAAGTAATTAATATTTTATTTTACACTCTTTTTTTCTAGACATTATCATCGGCTTTAACTCATTTGTATTAATTTTATCTATGTTGTTTCGCATTGAAATATTTGTTGTTTCTTATTTTATTAACTTTGTTGATGATATTTTTTCTTAAAAAGCCTCCTTATAGTGTTTTTTATGCTGATAATAGTTTATTGTGGTATTTTCTGGGTTTGTATTGTTTTGTTATTTTTCAAATTGCATCAAGAACAAGGATCTTCTCTTATTGCTAATTAAGTATATAAAATTATTTATAACTTCAGTATATTTTCCCCAATTTTCTTAAAAATCTTATCATATGTTGAACAGATTAATAACAACACTATTTAATATTGTCATTATGTTGAATTTTTTTTATGAGCAAAGTTTTATATAGAAACTGAGTAGTAGGAGTCCACTCTAAACTAAAGACACAGGAACTACAAGGCCATATCAAACGATTTTTGTTTTTTTATAACTTTAGAATTACTTAATTATAATTTCCTTTAATGATGCAAAGTGACTTAAGTCCAAGAACAACACATCCAAGTCATCTACATGAATAAAAAACCCAAGAGAGAAAAATGAATATTAACAAGTCATTATATAAATTCTTGTAATTTTGTAGTAACTTATTATATAAAAAAATTGTTTGTATTTAGAGTACTGCACATTTTAGGTTGCAAAAACAATGCTTCATGTATACATGGGACAACTTTTATAATATATTTTTATCATATTTGTAGCGCAATTATTTCAAAGTCTCTAAGAGAAATATCTTTCTATTTTAATAAACGTGAAATCTTCGACACACTCATCTCACACTGAGACTTTTATATATAAAAGTAGTCCAATAGCAACTCGATCACGAATGACCTGATAGGTCCATAAATTTTGTTATGATAGAGTTTGATACTTTTGCGATGGTATCGAGGGTTAAGAAAGTTTAAACAAGGATATAATAACTATGAACAAAAAAGAAAAAAAAAATATGATAGCATGGAAAAAGGTTTTTTTTTTTAATGTATATCTCTTTGTTTAGAATAGTTCACTTAATATAAAATTCAAGGAAACTAAATATGAAAATTATTCTAAATAAATACATTTGATATTCTCTGATATTCTATATTCTCTCTTATACTCTCTTGATTATCTTTGATATTCTACTGATTTGTTGCTTTGATACTTTCTTGATTATCTCTCTAATATTCTTACTGATATTATTTGATATTCTCTTTATTATCTTTAATATTATACTGATTTGATTTGATTTGTTTTCATAATAGTAATATTCTAACAATACCATATTAGAATTGAACTTTAAATTTAATTCAACTTTACCAAACAAGTTTGTAAGATAAAGTTTGCCCTATTTATAAACTGTTCAGAAGTCTTATCTCTACTCACTATGAAATCTCTAACAAAATCTAATATTTTTTTTTAAAAAGATAATTATATATTAAAGTGGTGCAACTACACAAACCCATCATTAAAAAACTATGATAATAACGTTCATAACCACAAACCAATCCAAAACCTACAAAAAGTGCCTGAAAGCTGACATGACAAAACATAGATAATCCCGACAGACTAAACACCAGAAGAAGAATAATGCCAGAATAAGGTAGACAAACCTGCAGCAACTGGAGTAAGCTGTGCAAAGAAAGAAAAGGCCATTGCCAGCAGAATAAGGAAAGATATAAATGTTGAAGAAACACTCATCCCGGCCATATTCCAGTGGATTTTGAAGGCTGAATAAATATCATTTATAATGCATCTTTATTGGAGCTTTCGGTGAAATTTCCAATAGCACTAATGATGAAGTGGTACGTGTTGTTTAGTATATTAGCTAACATAATATTATTATAGTGGTGTGATAATGGAAGAGGTGCGACTAACTGTCGCGGAAAGACATAAAAGCAATAAGGTATTTAAGCATTATCGAGAAAACTATAATCCCAATGATGCACTAACACAAAAAGTGAGGGAAGAAAAAGTTGAGAATTAATTTAAATGTGTAAGAGTAGAAAAATGTGGTCAAATTGTTAGAATATTTTAATTGGTTACAAACAATTAAGTTATTTTAATTGGTTATAAACAATTAAGTTAGTGAAGTGAAATTTTTTTGAAGTTAATTTCTTTATAAGTCTATAAATATGGATATTTATTTATTTTTAATTAATGAGTAAAATAAAGAAGCTTATTCTTAAATCATCTTTTATATTCTACTTTCAATAAATTGGTATCAAAAGCCATGGACAATTTGACATCAGTAACTATAATTTCTTCTTCTCAACCTTTTCTACCCATCTTTACTAATGACAAGTATGATTGGTGGACTATCAAGATAAAGACATTAAAGACAATACTAAGATCACAAGGGTTGCGGATTTGGTGGAGAATAAATTTGAAAATATCAAAACCTAATAAAGTAGAGTAGGAAAGACTAAAAGAAATAAGGAATAAAAGACATTGTTTATCATCCAACAAACAGTTTATGAGACACTCTTCTTATATATTTTGGCCACAAACACATCAAAGAAATAACTTCAAATCTAAAGGATAGTTCTGCAACACCTCATTCCGTAACTATTTTTTCGTATAAAATGAGTTGTAGAACGAAATTTTTTTAAACTATTTTTAGGATCTGGAAGAAAATTCCAGAACTTATTTTTCAAAACCAAGTGTTTCTTTTTCTCTAATAACGTTAGAATTACTTAATTATAATTTCCTTTAATAGTGACTTAATGCCAGGAACGACACATCCAAGTCACCTACATGAATAAAAAGCCCAGAAGAGAAAAATCCAAATCAACAAGTCATTATAAATTCTTGTAATTTTGTAATAACTTATTTATTATATTAAAAATTGTTTGTATTTAGAGTACTTCACATATTTTATGTTGCAGTACTCTAAATATCCAAAGACCAACAAAAAAAGACTTCTTGCCACCCCCTCTCTCTGTCTCTCTCTATATATATATAGAAATAAATCATCAAATATATTGTTCAAACCATTAACTTGTTAGTCTTCAGAAACTCTCATGTAACAATTATTTTATGTTATTTTATTAATTGTATGAAAATGAAATAATTAATATATATTGTATTAAAGTTTTGCTGTAATAAACGATTTAATTACATATAACTTGCAAGCTGTTTTAAAATGTACATGGGAGTTTTTCCATTTGGTATTCTTTTTCTAAATTGGTGATGGAGCACCATTTTCAACGTCTTATGTTTATTTTATGTTTATTTTATTTTAGAATATTTATTGTAGTAACCTCATGTTAAATAATACTATACATTGGTCTATGATATTTAGGTGATTAAGATTATAAACTCAGATTTATAAAAAGAAAAATTAATTTATTTACTAACAAAATATATAATTATATCATATACTAACTTTTTTAGGTTTTACTCGGTAAAGATAATTATGAATTTAAAAGAATTAATGAAAATAAAAATTTATTTGTTATGACATTGAATAGATTTTTATAACTTTTATATCATTTTTGTTATTTATGATATTTTTTTAATTAATATTAATAATATCCATAATAATCATTTAATGTTTTACAAAGTTAGTTGTTATTTTAGTTATTATTAACGACCATGTAAATGCCACGTTAATTTGTTAATTATTTTTTTATTAGTATTTGAGCTATTAAAATTAAATCGGTCGTCAAAATAAAGTTTACATTCAATAGTTAGTTCAGCCGCTATTTAACAACAACCAAACTGTCGCTAAATTTAATAGTTAATTTGTTTTAGTGACAAATTTTATTTTGATCGTTAGAATAATTTCAATTTCAATGACTATTTCAGTTATTATTATGCAATTACCATGTTTTGTTACTAAAATTGATAATTAACTTATTTTTCTTTATTTAGCAATTAAAATTAAATCGGTAATTCAAACAAATTTACGTTTGGTAATTGTTTTGGTCGTTACATAATAACTAATATATTTTGTTCCTTGAATGTAATCATATGAATTAATATATTGTTTTTGATTACTATTATCAATTATTAATTATAACTAATTATAATTGTTTGTTTTTTATGG
>Ga0209700_103567_pt1 | contig 29582 bp, 9 predicted proteins | sample SiratroredBW_FD_187528 | JGI IMG/M metagenome (GOLD analysis project Ga0209700, IMG submission 187528) | Root nodule microbial communities of legume samples collected from California, USA - Siratro red BW (SPAdes) (version 2) | ecosystem: Host-associated > Plants > Roots > Nodule | place: USA...
GAATGAAGAGAAAAAAAAAAAAAAGAAGACCTGAAGTATGTTTGATTTTTTCCCTGCTTTCTTTGTCTGTCAGGAAAAAAGAAAAAAAGAAACTGAGAGATTAAATCACAAAGATACCAAGAGAAAAGTATCTCAGGAGACAGAAGCAAACAGGAGACGAAGAGAAGAAAACAATTCACTCTGAATACCTACTTATCTTCTGGCTATTGTTTTCTTATCATAAAATTTAGCTACTACTACTCCCTCTTGTTATTTCTCAATCATTTGGTGTCATCTAGACAGAAGAATAATAATAATAGTTAATAACATGCTAGCTTGTCCTCCAAAAGGCATATATAAATAAACTCATATGTATCTCTTTTGATCTATGTGTCTCTTCTTTTCCCCCTCTTCTCCTCATGGTTGTGCATTTTGTAAAGGGGAATAATTAAGGGTGGTAAAGTTGCCAGCGAAGTGAGGGAGGTAATTTATGTCACTGTTATACTGCTCCTGCACGGGCTACTGTGTCCTTAGCAGATGATGGTCTGGGGCCACCGACCCTCTTAGCTCTCACCCTCACCTTATCTCTCCTTCTCTTATTTCCTATCTTTTTACCAACAACCAGACAACTTTCGTCATTTTTTAGCCAACAACTAATTGGTTTATGCATTATTATAACTATTCTTATTACCATGTCTTACACTACTTTCTTTACCATAGTTTTTATAAAACTTCATCGGACACATTATTCAATTATATATATATGGTTACTATAAAATTGAATAAAAGTAGGATTAGTTGGTAAAAAATATTTCAATCAAAATCTTGTGGTAACTCTTAAACCTAAGCGTGATAACTAAGTAGTAGACAGAGAGCTTGCTGGTAGATGATGACAATATATGGGTTTCTTTCCTATTTTATAATAGTGGTAATGGTAATTTGAACTGTTTGGTTGAAGAGATATTTTCTTGGTGGTTACTTTCTTGTTCCTTCTGGGAGAAAGATATTTGCTTGGAGAAATGTTATTGGTTTGTAACGACCTTGGTTTACTCAATGTGTGTGAAGAAGGGTCATAATAGGGATTTTTGAAGTGATGTTTGCGTTGACAATGCTAGCTTGAAACATTCTTTACCAAGTCTATGTTAAATCAGCTGCTTCGCGTGTAGATGAAATGGGAGTCTGGTATGATAAGATTTGGTTGTGGAGATCAATATAAGAAATAGGTTGTTTGTCGGCGAAAAACTAATGCTATATCAGGAAAGCTAAAAGCAAATTCGTACGTAACACCGAAGTGAAAGCTACGTAGATCAAAGCAAAATATTTGTATTTGTTGGAAGATACTAAAGTTGCGTCAACAAAAAAATCTATGATACCTTTTATGTAAAATATCCATAATTGTGTGTTCTTTTAAATGATAAAAGATCATATGAAAAATAGGATTGTCTGATAATTATTATCTATAGAGTAATTTAAATATAATTATTTGAGATCTCTTATATTTTTTAATTTTAGTTGTGTTAATTTAACTTAGTTTTAAATAAATTGTTCTTTATGTTTAAATTTAGTTTTAATTCCATATTATATACTTTATTTTTATTTTTATTTTTTAGTTTTGAGGGGTAAAAGTCGTAAGTTAGACGTTAAAAAGAACATTAAAATAGAGAAAATGAAGTTTCCTATTAGATTTAAGCGATACAAAATTACAAGAAGAATTTGGTATGCACTTTAAGTCACCCATTTTGTGGGCATTTTAAGCCAAACTTGAGAGGAAAGTGCTTAAATAGTTTATTTTGGACAGCTTAAGCAGTTCTATCTAAAGTGATGGAAGAGGTTGAGTGTCTATGAAAGAAAAAAATTAGAACCTTATTTCCATACATGTATACACTTTGAGACACATCAAAATTATTCTCTTTTCGAGGATTATTTCTCTATGATTGATTATAAGTAGTTATGTTTTTGTTTTTTTTTTTTCGTTGAAGCTTAATACAATTGAATCTACATGTAATTATTATGTTTGTTTTTATTTATTTAATAGTTATTGATTTTTTTTTCTACGATTAATGTTCGGGTTATTGTAACTGGGTAATTGTATGATTTTATAATTGTACTTGTTATCGAAAATTCTTTTTTACTCCCGATTGATAGTAGAATAAGAGTTTAACTTGGGCTTAGATAGATAATTTATTCTTATAAAATTTTTAAAATGTTTTATAATAAAATATTTTGTTTGAATATAAAATGTTAGAGATCTATCAATTAGATATAAAGTTTTTCAATAATATATAAGTGTGTAAACCTCTCTTAATAAGTCGATTTTGTAAGGGTGAGTTACGCTTAAAGTCATCAGAGTTCTGATTGTTATATTTACTTATGACTGAAATTGTTTATTTCTCACGAGACTCCTTATTATTCTTCCTGATCAATATCAAATATATCAAATATTGTTAGCCCTTTTATAACATTTAAACACAATGACAATGTTTTTAATATTATTCCTTCTAACATGATAATACACAATGGTAACAAATTTCTTTCTTCTTTTAGTTCTTGGATTCTTTATAGTGGTATGCTACATTTGTTCATCCTTGACTCATTTAACTTCATATAATCAAATTAATCCTATTAGTGTCAAATTACTAAATGCAAATCAAGTCATTGTCAATTATTCTCAAAGTGTTTTTCTCAATAAAAATCATGAAAAAAACACAACCAATTCGAATGAGTACCAGAACAACAAGACCACATGAGTATCTAAAGGATTATTATTGTAGTCTCAATGTTTCCAATACATTTTTTAGAGTTAAATATCCTTTGAATTTTATTTTATCTTATAAGAAATTATCATCTTCTTATAAATTTTTTGTTATGTCTTTTTCTTGACATGTTGAGTCAAACACTTATTATGAAGTTGTGAAACAAGACTATTGGAGAAATGGGTGAATTTTCTTGACTTTGAAGTCAAATCAAACATGGGAGTCAGCTCTTCTACCTAAGAACCAAACTGTCATAGGTTGCAAATAGGTATTCAAAATAAAGTATAAGACTCATAGGACTGTTGAAAGGTATAAAGTAAGGTAAGTGGTGAAGGGATACACACAAATAGAAGGCATTGACTATCTTAAAATTTTTTCTCCAATAGCAAAGATGACCACTATAACATTGCCTCTTTATCTAGCTTCTATATATAATTGAGAATTGAAACAGTTAGACATAAATAATGCCTTCTTACATGGAGAGAGTTGAAAGAAGATGTATACATGGTTGCCCCTCTTGGATTGATTTCTATTCAATGAGGACAAGTTTGTAAACTAAAAAAGGCTTTATATAGCCTTAAGCAAGCTAACAGGGAGTGATTTGCTAAATTGTCATCCTTTTTTATTTCTACGGGATACACTTAATCTATGAATGATCATTTCTTGTTTATTAATTCTTCTACAGGATCTTTTACAGAATTATTAGTGTATGTGGATGATATAATTTTGGCAAGAAATGATAAAGAAGAGATTAATTGAGTTAAGGAAGTTTTGAATAAGTATTCAAGATCAATGATCTTAGTGATTTAAGATATTCTCTTGGTCTTGAAGTAACAATAAGTAAGAAAGGGATAATGATGAATCAAAGGAAATATGCATTGAAATTGTTAACAGATGCAGGTCTTTTAGCCTGCAAATCTGCAATTATTCCTATTGATAATCTTGTTAGATTATATTCTATTGGAAGTGTGTCTTTCATAGATGTTCAAGTCTATAGAAGGTTGATTGGAAGACTTATGTACCTCACTAATACCCGACCTGACATAACATTTTCTGTTCATCAACTTTCTCAAATTCTTGATAAGCCTACAATTGTTGATTATAATGCAGCAATTAGAATTCTTAGATATGCTAAAGGAGCTCGAATACAACACAATGACCACTGTTACATGTGATATTCAATGGCTAGTTTGTCTTCTTCAAGATTTCAAAGTCCCTTTTGAACTATCACTTTTATAATGTGACAATGACTCAACAAGATACAATGCAACAAATCCAGTGTTTCACGAGCATACAAACACGTACAAATATATTGCCACATTGCTAGAGAAAATTTGAAGAAGGGTCTCATCCATTAACTTTTCATTTCTACCACAAAACAACTAGCTAACATTTATACCAAAGCCTTAAGTTCTCAATCTTTAAAGAATATTTGTTCCAAGCTGGGTCTCATCAATATTTCCTCCCCAACTTGTGTGGAAGGTTTAAAAGATATAGATACAAGACTTCTAGAAGAAAACCAATATCAATTAGGTTATTATTTTATGTTTATGACAGAATCAAATTGTCATCAATTTTATTATTTTGTCTTTATGGCGCAGGATCAGAGTGTAATATTTTCACTTGTTTTCTCTCTTTTTAACTAGACCTAGAATGAGTATAATGAGTATAGTTCTTGTATATCTCTCATTTTTTACTTTTATTCTAAATAGAAAAACAGAGATAATTTTTTCATTCTTATATCTTTTTTTCATTTTTTTTCATCTTTTCATTTCATAATATGATATATATTTCATAAGATGGTATCAGAACATATCCTAACAAGATTGTTGGTCCTATCGCACCATCCGCTATCGGATCGCTATCGAACCACCCTTAAATATATTGTCCTACGCACGAGTTAAACAATCTCAGCCTGAGGGGATTGTCGGAGATCTCATATTGACTAGAGATAAGACCTTTCAATAGTATATAAGTAGGTGCAAAGATCACCATTTAGACCAGTTTTGTAAGACTGGGTTAGGCTTAAAGTTCACTTTTCAAGATAAAATTTAAAAATAAATTGAAATTATAAGAATTTATGAAAATAAATTGATTTTTAAAATAAGATAAATTCAAATCTCACTTAAGAAATAAGAATTTAAAAATTTTCTTACTCCACTCTTTCAAATTCATGTTTTTGTTTCATTTATCTTAATCTCGGACTAGGCAAGGTATCATTGATGTCACCAAAGATTTTTTTTTTTTCCATTATTATTATTATTATTAAAGTTGTGTTTTTGTCAACATAGACCGTTAAATTTTTAAGCTAACACAAGCAACGAGAGAACACCCATAACCATTAAAATAGAAAAGCTCTTCTATCACAATAATAATAATAATATTATTATTATTATTATAATAAAAATAAATTTATTTCAATCACTATTATAATTACTTATAAAAACAACAATAATAATAATACATTTTGTGTAAATAAATTAGAGTAATCTTATTATCCATATTTATATATTATTTGTTGTTAAACAAAATAATAATAATAATAATATATTATTATTATTATCATTTTAATTTTAGTTTTAAAATTTTCTGTCATTAAATCTGTCAATAATAATATTTGTACTGATAGATTTGTATCTGTCAATAATTTTTCGTCGATAATGTTTTCCTTATAATGTCTACTAATATTTTTATAATGGACATATTTTTTTTATCGATGCTTTTCAGCTTGTTATTATCTAATAATAAAATAATTTTTTAGTGGATGTCAGACATTTTATTTTATTAAATTTCGTAGTGATTTTTTTTTTATGTTTGTACGGTTGGAGTAGTAATTTTATATTTTGTTTTTTTATTTGATGGTAGTTGAAATACAATTTTTAAATAAAAATAAAAATTAAATAAATTTAAATTGTCTTATTTAAATACATTTGAAAGTTGTAACAATTTAAAATAAATAAAAACAAATCAAATTTAATGTATTTATATTTTCTCAAAATTACTGAGAATATATGGACAACTTCAGGGTCTTTTATTAGGATTGTTTTTGCACTTAAAGCAGAACCAATGGAGGGAGTAATTCAAATACTGTGAACAATGGACCAATCTTTTGGCTCGAATTTGATTCATCTTCGGTTAAATATGTTTTTTTTTTTTTAAAACTTGAAATGGTCTCTTGGGCATGAGAAATGGAAAAGTTGTGTGGTCAAGAAACAAACCATGCATATTATTGTCATAAACATTTTGAAAGAGGACAACAAATGTCCAGACATTAAGGATATGGATTGGTGATTATAAAGGAAACTTGAAAAGATTAAGTATGATTTTAGAATTTAGAATAAAAATGGTTTTGGGAATGTGTATGATTCAAAACAAAATATAATAAATAAAATATGTGTCTTAAACACGAGAGGTGATAAAAGTGGTTTAGATGTGGTTGGAAGGGTGAAAAGGAAAGAACTATTCTGAACTGTAAAATATAAACTTTAAAATTAAGGCAGTGGAGAAATAAAAGGTAGGGATCAAGTGGATTGAAAATAGATTAGGAGAGGAAGAAAATCATATTTTCTGTTATGATTGTTTGGATTTTCTATATGGTCTTTGGTATACTTTACATGATCGATTTTTTTTAATTTTTATGTTATTTTGTTTCTTTTTTGAAAATTTCATATTTTTACATTTAGGTTTTTTTTAAAGAGATTGTCAAATTGCAAAGGAACTTAACTTTTTTGTGGGGGAAGGGTTTCAAAAAGAGTAAGATTGTTTAGATTAATTGGAAAGAGATATGTAAGACTAAGAAAGAAGGAGGATTGGAAATTAGGGTAGAGAAGTTCAATGCAACATTCTTAACAAAATGGGTATGGCGTATGAGAAAGGTCAAAGTCTTTAGAAAAATGTCATTATATCTAAGTATACTATCAGAGAGAAAATTTATGTAGATTGTAGAAATAGGTATGACTCTCAGTGGTGAAGAAACATATGTAAAAATTGTGGGGAATGGAAACCTGGGTTGGTTCAATAGAACAATAGAATGGAAAATTGGAACAGGTGATAAAATTCATGTTCTAAGTGACACAAGAGAATGGTGGGATGAAATATGAAACTAAAAAATTCTATAGAGAAGAGACATATTTTCTTAAGAGACAGAGTTGGTGGACGAATTAATGCAATTAATGGATGACAAAATTCCTAGCAGAGATTGTTAGGATAGGAAGTGTGGAGAGATGATGTTAAGAGATAATTTTTTGTTAAGTCAGCATATTTTATGTTGCACAATACAGAACAGGGAGAGAATAACAGTGTTTTCAAATTACTTTGGAGCTTAAACACTATTCTTAGAGCTACACACTTAGAATGAAGAGTACTCTTAGATAGAATTCCTACTAAGGTTAACTTGGCTAAAAGTGGAATAGGGCTGTCAAATAAATTGTGTGAGTTCTGCAAGGAAAAGGATGAGACTTATTGTTATTTATTTTCTTATTGTAAATTATCTAAACAATTATGGAATAGGTGTGATAGTTGGGTGGGGTTAAGCTCTGTGAATCATAATCAATTCTTGATTAACTTTCAACATTTTCACATCTTGGGTCTAACTAATAAATAGAATATTTTTTAGAAAGGTATGTGGATTACAATTGTATAGGGAATTTGGAATCATAACAATAGGGTTATTTTCAATCATAGAAATGTATATAGAGGAAGTTTGGTGCTAAACACAACTAAACACTTTGCTATGACTCGTACCTGCGAGATGTTTGGAGACATTACATTAAAATAGTATGCTTGCAATAGCAGGGTACCACAGTTCTATAGGGTGTTGTTGATAGCATCTAAATTTAGGTCGTGTGTCCTGATTGTCTGTTTAGTAATATATAAATATTAGGGATGTACTTCTTTGGAGACGTCACGTGAGCAGATAAGAAGGGCTATGATGCAACAAGAGAGACAACAAGTTATCTACAGATAATATTTACAAGACTACTGGAAGTACTGAGTATTGCTTGAAAATGTTTGAAACGAGAGGTGTCACACTCGCTGCATGGCCATAAGGATTGAGAGCATCACCTAGTGACAAAACAATAAATCCTAATACATTATGAATTGTCTATTGTAAGGTACCTGAAAGATGGACTGTGTAGTTTTAATTATAATGCTAGACTTATCTGTATGGTTGGTTAGGAATATATACATTTGTTGATTTTGATGGTGTAATCTGATAGGCTAATATTTGAACTAAGACTAATATCTGAACTAAGAGGTCTTCTTAGAGAAGATTAAGGTATAGAGAGTTAGAGAATGAAGTAGGATAATAGTTTGAAATACCTCTTTTTATTTTTGTTATTTAACCCAATATTTTGAAAGAGAATATTTGTAGAGGGACAGAGCACCCTTATATATTCCCATTTAATTTAATTTATATTCTTTTACTGATAAAAAAACATTTAGGTTCTTTGAATTAAGGAATTAAAGGTTGAATATTTTTTTTTAAATTGAGATAACATATTTTTGATTGAATAAAAATAAGTAATAATAACAAGATAGCTTGAATAATTTTATAATAATAAGTTAGGAAGTTTAATGAGTTCAAACTCCAACAATTTCGTTCATTATATTTATAATGGTTATACTACACCCTACTTGTTTGATTCTTAGTTTTTTTTATGCAGTTAATATAAATTTAGTTACCTTATTACTCCAACTCTTGGAGTGTACAAATAATATTTTATTACCTGGTTATTGTATAACTTTTTTTTTTAATATGATTGATACTTTTATCAAGGTTCTTAACCAAAAAACATGTCACTAAAAATCTTTCTAAATATATAATAAATGTTGGTAACTTCATTTTCTTTTTATGAAAAGTTCGGTTAATTATGCGGTAAAAATATATCAAATTGGAATAAATTTTGTTACTTTCTAAATTATTTTTAAATATGATAATAACAACTACATTTGTAGAAAATCTATGTTTTTACAGAATATGTGTTTAGAATGGTGCTAGTTAGATCAAAATCACATGAAAGATTCACAAACAATGACAAGCATTGGACATTGTTTTTAAAATACCACTAGCATACTATAAAATAAATAAAAAACTATAATTAAATATTTCATCTAGTAGAAAATAAACTATTATTATCTCTAAAATAAAGACTTAAAAAAAATATCCATTGCAAATATTTTTTTTATAAAATTTATAAGAAATAATACTCCAAATATTTTGTTTTTAAATTTTGTAAAGTTTCATAAAATAGTTATAAAAAGAGTTTCTACAAAATATAAAAAAATTAATAATAAATTTATAAAAAAAATAACATTTAAGTATTTCACTTTTACATATAAATATAAAATAAAAAATAATTATTTATAATATATATTAATTAATTCAAAAAAGTAAACACCCATAATAACATATACATCTATTCTTGCATTGTCATAACACCTTAACTTGCATTTAAAAAAAGATAGTGCAACTATTTTAAAGATTTATGGATTTAGATATTTTTGGAAAAACAATATGAAAAATGGATAAATTGATTTGAATAGACAACTGTACCTAAATGATGATTTTATTTTTTTTATTAAAAATTTGTCACAAGGATTACATCTTTGATGGTTTCCAAAGTCTAGTTTGTAAATGATTTCATTTTGGACTTCACTTTTTTCAAACAAAGTTTCCATGTAGCACTACAACAAAATCATTAAGTGGATGCTTCACTATTTTTAAGGTTTTAAAAAGAATATTTAAGTGTTTATATTTTAAAGATATAGTTAAGTTGTTTTAGATGACAGTCTCTTAATATTTTTTTTTGCATTTATTTATTGAAAAATGAAATAAAAAATCAAATTAATTATGATAAATTTATAGAAATTTTTATTTAATATAGATAAATGATAAATTGTTTTATGAATTCATTTTCTAGTTTGTCTTTAAAACTTTCATTGTGGTTCTTATTTGATATAGTTCTGAAAGGCCGAAGCAAATGTTGAAATCTCTCTTTTCGTATTATTATCATATCCATAATAGTAATCATCATCTTATTTGTGCATGACTCAACATTTATCTACTAAGAGTAGGAAGGTATCACACATGATGGGTATATGTGAATTGACATTGGAATGAAAATGAAAGATGAAGGGTCGGTCACCTTTGGACCAAGTTGTGTGTGGCTTTGGTTTGGATAGAAGCTTAAAATTGAGACACATGATGTGGGGTAAGTCCCTTGATAAGGACACTCTCTTAAGAGCGAAAATAGATGAATAATTATACATCTTTAGGGAATTTGGCTTTATCTACATTTCAAGTACTCAATAGGGTTTTGTTTCCATTACTTGGACTCAAAGCTATTCTTTTACCTTCTTGAGTAATTCAGCTAGAGGCAAGTGGGACAAATTAATGGAAAAGGATATTCAATTTGAAGACTATATATGAATGGTTTGCATCATGTTTTTCATATTCTAGAACAACCAATAAGGTACCATTGGAGGCTTCCCTACTATAATATTATGCAAAATTAATTAATGTCAAGAAAACTATAACCAAATTTATGTCTAAAAATGATATTAATGATCATTTTTAAACTGTATTAAAAAAATATTACTAAAACACCCATACATCCTCTTATAATAACTATCATTTTAAGGTTTTTTGGTTGACAAAGTTTTAAACAGTCCTTTTATAACATGCAGAGTAGAATGAGACAGAAATGAATAGAAGGACTCTATTTTATTTGTATATTATTAAAAGACATTAAATTAAAAAGTGATATGTTTTAATTTTTGTAAGAAAAGAGCTAAGAAACAAAGGAAATATTCCCTTCTGTTTCCACTTGTCAAACCTTGCCTCAAATTCTAGACAAATGACAAGAACTTAATAGAACATGAATTAGAAGATGATAATAACCCTTCAGCTGACTCTTTATAATTCTCTTTTATAAAATTATATATATATATATATTAAACTCAATTAATGTATTTATTAGTTTTTATTAATAATGTTAATTTTGGAAAACTTAACAAATTTCAGTCTAAGTTTTATAGGCCAACTTGACTAACATGATAAGAATGAGATTGGCTAGTACATGTTCCTTTATTCTCATTCATCCCTTACTTTGGTCATGTAGATAAATGGATTTCAACCCCTTCAAAAGCAGTCATATTTTTTAAGTTTGTTTTGGGCGAAGATAGTTTTCACACTTGTGACATTTTCAAACAGAAAATTATATTTTAATATTATTATTATTCATGAATTACATTTATTTGATATTAATTTTATTTCATAAAATATTATATAATAATAAAATAATAATTTATTTTAATGTTAAATAGTTTTATTTTATTGTATATAATATTATAAAGTGTCAAATTCTTATTAATAAATTAAACTAAGTGAGTTGGAAATGCATGGGTTGCAGAAAAAAAAAATGGCCATCAGCCACATGTTACTCTGGCTAAGCCCATAAGAAGTCCATAGTGCCATGAACTACAATTTTGACACACTGTAGGTCCGTTAACAATATTTTGTTCAGATACACATTAATCAAGTTTATCTTTAAAGGAGTTATTAAAATACACAACAAAAACTTCAAGAGGTATATAACAGAAGTATATTTTATTCTGTATCTCAATAAATTCTTGTCAAAATACATAACTAAAACTTAAAATCTTAACCTAGAAACTTAAAAAAAAATTATAAAAAATTCCAACCAAAACTTATTTTTATTATATTCAAAGTAGTATCAATAGTAATAATCTTTTGTTAAAATACAGATATCTAAAAGGGTTGGGGCTTATTAACAACTTTGTGGTTACCTATACAAGATCCAACTCTTTGTTGATGTGGCAATTGCTTAATCCATCCCTCATTTTTTTCTTATAAAGAAAATACCTGACGTATCCTGTGACTTGTATTTCCAAAATTCAAATTAAATTTTCAGAAATAATATTTTAAAATTGATTTTTATATCACTAAAATTTATTTTAAAACTTCAATTTTAGAAGTTATTTTTAAATCTCCAAAATTTATTTTGAATATTAATTCCACAAATTATTTTTTCATTCTCCAAAGATAGGACTGACCCTTTAATAATATGATATGATGTAAGAAGCAAATGAGAGAGTGCAGTAAGCAATTATGGAATTGCCTGTTGCTATTAACGAAGCAACAAACCCACTGGAGACGGAAAGGTCAAGGCCCAATTAAGTATATGTTGAGCAAGCATTTAAAAAATTCATCATTTTATTTTCTTTACTTTTACGAACCTAACGTTATTTAAATTCAGTTGAAAAAGAAATAATTTATATTTAAAGTATATCTTTTAAAAATAAGTTTATAAGAAAACATAACATAAAATAAGTTTAAAAATAAGTTTATAAAATATAAGAAAACTTACCTTTATTTTAGTCTTTTAACCAAAAGCAATTTATAAACAAACTTACTCTACAAACTGCAAGCAAACATAATTAATTTTTTCAGTAATTTTGTTCTATTTCAAATTGGTTTTTAAATTAAATAAATAATTAATGCATTTTTCTACGGTTAAATTATATAATAACTCCTTACAATTTTATTAAGATTTTAAAAAAGCCTGTATAATTTAAAAAAATTTGTACAGTTTTAATTGCTTAAATAAGCTCTTATATACTAATTATATTTAAAACTTAATATTTTTATTGAATTATAAATACCTATTCAAAAGTCTGTGACAAAAAGACATATTTATAAACCAACACAAAATATAAAGATTCATTTGATAGGTATCACAGTAGAGCTTGTTCTTATATTTAATTTTAGTTTTTAAATAAGTTACCAGAGTTTAGTAAAATTCAATAGCTATTCATAAATTGAGTCTTATTTATAAATAGCATAAGTTTTTTTTTGTAAATTTTTAAATCATAATAGTTACTTAAATTTTGGAATAGCTACAGAACATAATTAAACCTTTTAATATATAAAATAATTGCGTATATAGCTTAAGAAATAGTTGACTTTTTATATAAAATAATATTGTTTTCATGATGTACTTATATAGTAAAAAATAAGTTAGTCGAAGAGTAATATTTAGTAAAGTTATTTCTTTTAGTCAGCTGTGAACAACCAATATTTTAAAGTGTTTTAACTTTTTCTTTACGGAGGATTTGTTGAAATTTAAATTACTCATTTTCATAATACATACACATAATATTATAGAACTATTGCTTTGTTTATTACAAAATATTTATAAATTAATGAAAAAAGTCCTAACATGGTTTTTTATATTATATTATATTATATATATATATATATATATATATATATATATATATATATATATATATATATATATATATTATGTAACTACATGTTTTTATAAAAACTCTTTACAAAATTATATCTTTTTTTTTTCTTTTATAGATTCTCCCTGTATTTTAACAGTAGTTTTTGGATGCCTAAAAATTTCAAATTGGTCTCTAATATTATAAATTTATAATAAAATATTTTTAATTTAATGTCAAATCGATGTTTAAAATTACATTTTAATGAAAAATAATGTAATAAAACTTAACAAGGGTAAGTAATTTTGAGATATTTTACAAACTAAAATAAATATTTCTTCTTTTAAGAAACAAATAGATAACATTTTACATATTTAAGGATTAAATTGAAGGTTTACTAAAATAAAAAAAAAATCGAAGTGATATTTATTGAAGACCCATATAGAAACTCAAAGAAATTATACAACCTTAGTAGTTCTTTATACTAGAGTAACACTGGTGGTTTCAGAACTTTCACTGAATAACCCAAAATTGCAATGTATTACTGGTAGAATAATTCTCCCTTATAAGACACAACTTATACATCTTCATAAAAATCACACTGGTCGTACCAAAATTCAAGTAACCATGAAAACTCTACTAACTTCAATGTTATTTTCTGAATATCCTCGACCATTTCATTCAGGTTCTATTTGTTTTTTCTAAATGAAAATATTTAGTCACAATACTTTAAGAGATTTTAGCTCTGTTCTCTCAAAATCAGAATTTCTAATTAGTACCAACATTTAATTTCAACCTTTATTTCACATGATACTAAAATGAAATTCTATTTTTGATTAAAGAACAGTATGAAAAGCACTTAAAGTACTGTACCTAAATTTTGTCCACTCTTAAAAGGAAGAAAAACCCATGTCCATATCTTGTTCCTGTGAAAAGTAGGTGTCATGCTTCCAATTCTCGTACCACGCTTCTTCAACCATGGAATCATGAAGCCTCCAAGTCTCATCTTCAAAAATATGTTCTGGTATTTCGACACAAGCATACCCATTGACAGGACAATCATCCTCGTACGACATTAACAAGTCACTGATATCGAAGTCTTGAAGAACACCTGTTAAACAGTGGTTATGCTCATCCTGTGCCATGGATGAAGAAGGGTTATGGTCCCAGGTCGTTGTGATCAAATTCATTGTGTTCACTGAATCATTGCCTGGCATCATAACCTTGGTACACCTCATTGATTTCGGTTTAATCATCATTGGGTGACGGGATTTTGTAGGATCAAGAACATCACCCAAGGAATTTTTGGAGCTTAAAATGTTGCTGTCATGGCCAACGACATCGTTTTGATTGTGCTTGTGCTCTACCTTCTTTCTCAAATAAGTATTCCAGTAGTTCTTAATTTCATTGTCTGTTCTCCCTGGTAAGCGTCCCGCAATCAGAGACCATCTATTCACCATAAGAATATGAAAAAAAAAAATATATATATTAATATATATCTCTACTTGACAAAACAAAAATGGAGTAAATGCATGCAAAATATAAATAAATGTACCTATTCCCTAAGAGTTTGTGTAATCTGATAATGAGATCTTCTTCATCCGAAGAAATGTTTCCTCTCTTTATATCTGGCTTTAGGTAATTCAGCCATCGAAGTCTACAACTCTTGCCACATCTTTTCAAACCTACGTAAATAGAAATGATCAAATTTTGAAAGTAGAACGCTTTTGAAACTTACATATAGATAAATAGTTCAGCATTGCATATATACCTGCTCTTTTGGAAAGCTCTCTCCATTTACCTTCTCCGTGGACTTGAACGTAGTTCATAAGAATTTTGTCTTCTTCAGCAGACCAAGGACCTCTGTTCATAGCATATTGATTCTCACAATTGGTCTTTCTTCCCATCTTCTCCATTTCTCTCACTCTTTCTCTCTATTATTGGATTCTGAAAGGTGTTGTCAATGCTCCTTAAATACTTGCTCACTTTTCTTTTAATTATTTAAATAAATGCCATATATCTGTGGTAGATGAATCAACCAAATCAGGATCACGACCATAACAGTACTAACCTTATTTTTTCTATTCAAATGGGACCAGTAGTGGCTCTACTCGTAGTGCTGTTGTCCTTAAAAGTAGTATTTTGAAAAGATATAGAATAATTTAGCAACACAGATTTCTATTAGTATCAAGTGTATGGTCTGTAACATTTATGTGGTTATGAAAAGAATTTAAAATATGTTCGCTACAGATATTTAGAGATCAAATTTAGTTATTAAATGAAATAGTTATTAATTGTGATTAAAATAGTCATCAAATTAAATTAAATTTTGTTTGTTAAATAATTATAAAATAGAAGTAATAATGAAATTTAGTGACCAATTAAGTCAAATAATTGGTATCTAACATTAGATACCAAATTACCTATATCATTAGATTCTAAATTAATATTTAATTAAGTTAGAGACTAATTTAAAATCTAATAATATAAGTCACTAAAACCTTGTTAGATAATGTTAGATACCAATTATTTGACTTAATTAATTATTAATTTTTATAGTTATTTAACAACTAAAATCTAATTTAAAAATTATTTTTATCATAATTAGTAATCATTTCATTTGATAAATATATAGTCGGATAGACAGTATAATACAGCGTTGGAGTACTTGCATTTGAATGAGATAAAAGATAAAGAGAAAACAGTGCGACAAAATTATGAGAAACAGATATGGAGAAAAGGATTGCGCATCAACCCTGGAAGGTGGCCAACTAAGTGGCTCAAAAATCAGAACATGGTGCTCAGTTATCATAACGCACGGGTCCCTCCAATCTGATTTCTACTACTCCTCAAAAATCAATAATAGAACTAAGATCATTGCACTTCTCACTGCTACTACAAAGAATCAGTAGCATCTGAATTCTGAAAACTATTATACCATTATGGCCAAACCATTTGTGTTTGTATTGTTTGTAAAAGGAAAGCAACGGAGTCTAGAAAGAAAAAGAAAAAGAAAAGAGAGAGAAGACTGGATCGTTGCTGTAGAATAATGATAAGGAAGAGAAAAAAAATGATAGAGAGCGTGTAAAGAATAAAGATTCCCTCTTTTTATGATAAAAAGTAGAAAGGAAAATTTGTTTTTTCTCTATGATATAATATTTTTAGTTATCATCTATCTACTTATATTATAAAAGTTATTTTATACACATGCAAATATCTTAACCTTTCGTATAATAAATAATTAAATATTAAGTATTTTATTTTATTTTTTTCTTTCATCCAAACAATAAAACAATATTTATTTACTCTTATTTATTTTCATTTTCTTTCCACATCTAACTAAAATATAACATAAAAGCTATGGAAAATAAGTACATGTAAAATTAGCTTGAAGAATAGCAATCAATATGTAAGATTTCCTTCCAGAAAATAAAGGCCAACCTAATTATATAATGGTCCTGTGAAAATGGTTGAATATCTAATTAAATCTAATTTTTTTACATATGATACTAACACAATTGGTTTATTAACTTCATCAATATCGTAATCCACATCAAATAGTTTTTTTTTTTATATAAAAACTCTTAATTTCCTCTTGTAAAATTATATGTCGCCATATTTAAAAAAAAGCTTATCACTATAATAATAATAATAATAATAATAATAATAATAATAATAATAATAATAATTAAATAAATTTTTTAACCAAATTACTCCTCCAAGAAGTTAGCCTGTCACTAAATTAATCTATTAAAAATGTAAAAGATATGGTCTTTATGGGAGACTAATAGGACCAACCACTGGGCAAATTCTTGATTGGCTTAAAGATTATTTCAAGGATAAAATTTGAAGTAAAGCTGTTAAAAATAAAGTAGAAATTGTTGGTTCATTTGAACTTAAAAAGTTTATTTAAAACTAAAAGTTTCCTTCTTTTACGTTTTACATTGGTTAGTTAAACGTGTACCATATTTTTTAAAGCTATGTAGTTAGCTTTTGGGGGAAAAAGAACTTTCCCCTTTTTTTTTATAAAAAATAAGTTCCTTAATTTGAAAAAAAAAAAAAACGTATATAAGTTAAACACTCCGTAATCTTTGAGGGGTTAATTTGATGCAAGAATATATAGAGAAGTAAAATAGTGACCCATATAATATTTAAAAGACCAATTTATTACCAGAATATTAGAAAGGTTATTGTGGTAACACATGCAATTTAGATAATCAAATTAAAAAATACCCCCTCTCTATTCTAATTATAACTACAAGTTGGGCTACACATGACAAAGTATTTTCTACAAAATCAAAACTGTTAAAGAGTATTCGTTGAGTAAGCTCACTATTCCAGTTAAGTTCTTCATGGAACAATTGTTCTAATAACTTACTTCCATTTGTGAATTAAAAGGTTTTAAAAATCCTAAAAAAGTACGCATTAATTTTTCTATCGCCTACTTCTTGACTTTGATCTATACTAACTCGAATGTACCCTCATTGGTACATTTCTTCGGATATTGAAATATGAAAACCACAATTGAAAGTTCAGACATTTATCTATAATTATTTAAATTTTCTAGCTCGAGAATTCTTTTAAATTTCTAGTTTGGTTTTATTTGTTCAACACTTTATAACTTTCTCATTAAATATTTTTATTTTCAATGCTTTACTTTAAATTTTGTGTTATATGATGTTTTACATTTTCAAATTTTATATTTTTATTTAAATTAAATAATTTTATTCTATATTATGTTTTATTTGAAATTATAATTTTAATTCCTAATGTTATAACTTATTGATAATAGGTTTTGTTATGTTAATTATTTATTGAGTAAAAATTGGGTTGACATACGAGTTAATTTATATTTTAACCCATATAAAAAATTGATATGAAGAGATATTAAAATAACGAGATATAAGTTAAATCCAAATAAAGGATTGACATCACATTCAACCCAAATCTTAAAGGTAATAAGTTTGTGAATCTTCTTACTTATATATGGTTTAACTTTTTTGTTTCTACTTAATGTGAGACTTAGACTCATTTTCAAAAATAATCAAAATTGTAAATATTATACTATGATGATAGATAAAGAAATAGTATGAGTAGATCTGGTATATAATCATAAAGTCTTTTGTTTGTTACTTAGAAGGAATGAGATCATCACTCCATACATAATATTTTCAGAGTTATATTGAAGATAACTGATCGCATAAACACATTATGCTATCATGATTGACGATAATTTAGTGAACGACCTCACGCCGATACTACTCAACTTGTGTGTGAGAGTATATTGTTTAAGGGTGGTTCGATAGCGGCCCGATAGCGGGTGGCCCGATAAGCCCAACAACCGTACTAAAATAGGCTTTGATACCATATCAAGAAATGAAATTTAAGCCTAACTCAATCTTACAAAACTGTCTTATAAAGTGAGGTTTGCACCCATTTATAAACTATTAAAAGGCCTAATCTCTAGTCAATGTGGGATCTCCAACAAATTGAGTTTTCCAAAGATGATAAGAGATGAAATAAAAGTACAAAGGAGTTTAGGAAATAAATCTTAAGGAAATTCTTCAAATGAATATTTGTATCTTGTGTCTATTTTGATATAGGTAATTACATTTTGATATAGGTAATTACATGATGGTATATAGATAACCAGATTTATTCTATAGATTTTTTTTCTTTTATATTTTTTTTGAACAGCGAAGAATGAAATTAATGGGAGCACTTATGGGGTGCTCCAACCCTATTACGACAAAGAAGAAGAAAACAAGACACCAAAATTCCCCACCCCAGTCTCTCAACGCTAAGCCCCACACAAACAAAAAGAAAGCTACTAGCTGTTACAACATAAAAACAAAGCAAAAGCCAAAACACTCAAATAATAAGGAGAATAAGTCAATACCAAAGAAATAAAAAAGAAAAACTACAATAAGTGGAAGGCTTCCACCCTGTCAATGGAGCACCAATACGTGGGTACTTCTTCTTCACTCCAATCCTTCATCCTCTCCAACCAGCGTCTTCAATTTGATCACCTCTAGAGTAGAGACCTGCATCACACAAACAAACAAATCTAGAGTCTCCCTCCCACCTTCCCCCTCCCAACAGAACACAAATTCTAACACCTTATGTCTAAATGACCTCTCTTACGCAATCTACAGGATGTAAACACCATTCTGCAAAGGATCCCATAATTTCAATCCACAAAATTTTTCCCAAGACCAGGCATGCAACTGTGCTACTGTAAAGATCTCTATCTCATCCACCTAACCACACTCAAAGATAACCTTATTCCTATGGTTCCAGATTGTCTTAGTTAGTGTCAACCACATCCCTCTCCAAGCACAATTACTTTTTGTACTCAAACCACTGAAATGAAAACTGCAGAAGTGGTTAGTAATGTCATTAGATCTAACCGAGGATAATCCTACCCATTTGTCACACTTGACCCATAATCTTTGTGCAACCTCACGTAATCAGCAAATGTTGAACAGTTTTCACCTCCTTATTACATAAAGGGCAAATGCTACAGGAAACCAAGACCCCTCTCTTCTCAAGATTGATTCTAGAAGGCAGTCTATCTAGCAATACCCTCCATCCAAACACCTTGGTTGTTTTCGGCGCCTTAAAACTCAAAATCTTACTAAAACAATCATTCCTCGGAATATCTGGTAACTGCTTTAGAGTTCAGTACCCAGATTGGACTGTGTAGGTGTTTACACTCCCATTAACCTAGCACCACTGGTCAAGTCTATCCCTATTCTAGACATCAGTGTTAATGAGTTTCTCAACCTGATTTTGCAACTCTTTTTCCCATTCAAATAAACCTCTCTGCCATGGAATTTGCCAAACAAAACCCTGTGAATTTCTAAGGTCAACCCTCAAACCATACTCACTAACTGTTTTATGAAACCCCATAGAGTCTATGAAACTTTTCCTTTAAAGTCTCATCTCCCACCCACTAATCTTTCCAAAATTTCACCCTACAAACATTAATAATTTTTCATTTGATTCTTTGATCAAACCAGTTGGCCTCCCTATTTGCCTCACATATTGTTCCTAGATCCTTCCACCAGTTCAAGCTTTTTTTATGTGCCTTAGAATTTTCCATATTCCTCCAATCACCATATTTAAATTAAATCAAATCTCTCCAACTGCCACCATTCTCAAAACCTAGTCTCCATTTTTCATTTTGCAACAAGGACCAGATTAAACACATATATGTCTCTCACACTCAATCCACCCATCTTACAAGGCAAATAGACTTTTATATTTAACTATGATAAATATAAGATGTAAATATTCACACTCAATCCACCCATCTTACAAGACAAATAGACTTTTATATTTAACTATGATAAATATAAGATGTAAATATTTGTATCCAATCAATCATTTTTCTTATAAGATGCATTATATGTTGTTATTGATTGAAGCACTTTTCTTTTTTAGTCGAATTTAAACGATGGTTAATTTTTTAGTTTGAACATACTTTATGTAACACATCATGAAAACTTAAATAAATCAGTGTTTAATGGTAAGAAAAAAATATAATAATAATAATAATAATAATAATAAATTGTTTAAAATATTATATGTATATTAATTGTGGATTCAAATATTAAACATATCTAATTAAAGGGTCGTGACGATGGTTATAAGATACGAAATTTATAAGACATCCAATTAAAACATGTTAATATGGTATGAAATTTAACTCTTTGGATCCTGAACGAAATCTTAGTTACAATAATAAAATATATTTTTAAGTTTTGAAAAGTTAAAATATAAATAAAAAATTATTAAATTATATATGTTTTATAGGACCTCCAGATAAAAATTTGCAAACAAAAAGTTTTAAAAATAATAGAAAAAGAAATTCATATCAAATAAAATAAAATCACATAATTGATTCTTAAATTGGAGATCAACATACGAAATAAATCAAATTATTTTTATTCTTTTTGAAATCAAATCGATGTTTTGTGCACAGGTTCTCATTGTTGTTAAAAACAGATAGTTTATTTATAGTTTATTTGAACCATAGAAAAATTGGATCAAATCTAAATCTTTCTTTTTTACATCCTATACTCTTAATCAAATGATTGAATTAACATTTTCCGCCCATATAGATGTCATATTGAACTAAAAGTTAAAAGTTGATTGAAGAAAAAGTTAAATTGCTACTTTACCGGACCCTGAGTAAATTTTGATTTCAAAATCATCAATACAAAAATTTAGGATCGAATAATGAATGTAATGTAATGTCTTTTTAAAGGATTAAATAATGAAAATACTATATAAAAAATAATTTAACCTTAAAAGAGTTTAATTAATAACGGGAAAACATTTATACTAACTATATAACAACATTAAACGTTAAAATGTTTACCCTTCTCAAAATCAACTATTAATCCATGTTTAGTCCCTTACCAAACCTCCTTTTACAATCCTGTTTTTGTCTTACTACAAATAAAAAAGAAAGTACTCTGGTCGGTTATTTTCGAATTTTCCATTTGTAGACGTTTTCTGCTTTGCTTTTTTATATTTCATTTTGCTCCTTCCTCAAAATACGCAGACTTTTTACTTCTTTCTTTGTCTCTGTTTCTTTCTCCCTTTCTTTCTTTCTCAATGCAGTGTAAAAAAACAATGCTTTGCAAATGCAATTGACGATGGTCATGGTCAAAAGCAACTCTTTTGCACGAATTCCTTGTATTTGCGCGTGATCGATACTATCGATGTTTTAAAATTGCAAGTATATTCATATCATGATTGTTTCTATCATTCTACGTAAAATTGGATGTGTAGCATCTTTCTTTCTTTTCTACTATTCTTTCAGATTTTTTAAATTTCTTTTATTTACTAACGAAATCTATATTGAAAAAAAAAAAGATAAAGACCCAACTAAATCAATTTGAATTCAATTAATCAGTTGAACAAAGAAATTTTCCTTATCTAGAAAAATTACGAAAAAAATATTAGAAAGGAAAAAAAATACAAAAGACTGAAATAAAAAAAAAACAATTCTTTATTCTTTTTGTAATAAAAAATATTATTTTCAATTTTTATATATAAATATGATTTAATTTTAAGCAAGATCTTGTATTCTTTCCATCACACAACATAAATAACTACTTGCTTAAATTCTTTGGGCATACTATAAAAAATTTCAATTCCTTACTAATCAATAGAACATGTGATAGATTAATGGTCATTGAACTGCTACTCTACTTTCTTCAGAAACTAGTCGTGTAGAACTAATATAATATAACCTATAATCTTTTATAACATTCGTTATCATAAATTAGGGGATATTAAACATAAATGGTTTTTTTTTTAATTTACTTCAGAACTAGAAAATTCCACCTTTCTACATGGTTCCTAGTTTAATCGATATATTGTATTCTGCTTTTGTCAAATGTTCATTTTCACTTTCACACTCAGCTAGTCAATTCCTCTTAATCATAATTTCTCTTGTTAACAAGAAATGTAACACAATGATGAACCTTGCGACCAACTAGCTGGAACTCCATTGTGAGATTTATTCAATTTCTAAAACATGATTGCAGGAATGAAGACTCCAATTATTACCTCGACCAATCTAATTTTAGATTTGATATAATTATTTTTTTCTAAATTTCATATTAATTAAAGATAAAGTGAATTTACAATATATAAATAAAAAATAAACTTTGTTTATAATTACTTTTATGAAGATAAATTAGTCGAACTCATTTTCCAAGACATCATATCCTATCCTAATAAATTAAACTTTTTTGAAACTAGCATGCAATCCACCGTCGAGTGGTTGTCAAACAATTCACAAATTATAGTCTTACACTCGAGATTTGAAAATGGTGTTGGATTTCTTATATGAATTTGCTCTTAATTTATTAGTATTGAATTTCTCTCACTACATTATTTTGCTAAAATTTAATAAAATTATTTATAAAAATTACTTATCAATAAAAGTATTATTTCTATTAATGTAAGTTATATATATATATATATATATATATATATATATATATATATATATATATATATATATATATATATATAATTTAAACAATAGCATTAAGTTCGGTTCTGGCAATGCTGAGATACTTGGTTCCAGATAGCTATCAGTCACCAATTCATATACGTATCACTAAGAATACATTATAAATGTTTTAAGTTGATCATTATCTTCTAGATGTAATATATCATGACCATATCTCTCTCAATAAAACGAAACATAATCTTTATCAATTTTATTTCATCATTCATATTATTTGGAGGCTAAATGCTTATATATAAGAATATCTTTATAAAAGAGAGATATCTAAACTTATATTATCTTCATAATTTATATTTCTCTGCTTAATCTGAGTGTCAAAAAATTTTTCTGTGAATAAACTTTTATTTAATAATCGAATATTATAAGTGAGAATCTACCTCTTCATGTTCTATAGCTCGATAAAATGATTTCTCACCTTCTAGAAGCTTAACCTTCAGACAAAAAACAAAATACTGTCCATACAAAATCAACCTAAAATATTTTCCAAATTTAATGTAGTCCCATCATGTCTTAATGAAAAGTTACACCAATACATAGCGCAGACGCTATCTTTGACGCATGTCCATCGGTTTGAAAACTCCTGGCATATATATCCTTCTTCGCTGACGCACGCATACCCTTGCCGTGCTTGTTATTAACACTGGTTTTTCACGTTTTTTTTTTTTATTTCTGTCCTGATATATCAGACGAATGCATTTATGTCACGTTTTGTTTAAATTCGTATATGAAATACTACTTGAGACAGACATAAAGAATAGAAAAGGTTGGTTGGAGAGACTGATATTTACTAAATAAAAATCAGTTTTTTATATACTAATCAAATAAAATTTTAAATTTACTTGTATAAAAGGGATTAGTGAGGTATATTTTCTGTAAATAATTCACTTTTAAGAATTTTAGTGACGCGTTTGAACACAAGATGGAAATGGAAACCTCTTTGGTCATCCTGTGAACTAGTATTGTTTGGTATGTAAATGGAAGAAGACAAGAAATTGGAAGGGTAACAAAAAGGACCAAGATCTTGTTAGCCCGCCTCGTGGTGCCTCCGCGGAGGAGAGGGTCCTAACTCCGAGGTGTCATCATTTCCACTTCGGTCCCACTTATGTTTTACAGTGTAAATGTAACTTTCTTCGGTGACCTCACTTTAGTCATTTACTTTACAAATACACACTCAAACTTTATCTCTCTTCCACTAGTTAGTTCTATACAATAATTAATAATACATCTAAAAAAGGGTCATTTTTTATCATCTGTTTTCTGTTTCTATAATCTGTATATATTATAAATGTTACGCTGTTTTATTCTATATACTTCTGAAATATGTTAGATAAGTACGGAAAACAGGAGGAATGTTGATAAAAACATGGATGAATAATGTTTTGGACTATCAAACATTCCCTCAGTTCAGAAGTCACCCACACTGCATGGCTGCATTCACATCGTGTCCCCGAGAAGTGTAGCAAAGCTTCAAAAGCAAATTCCAATCAGCTTCATCAAAGCTCATCTTTTAACGCCTTTCTTATTCCCCCTTCAATCAATATCACCACATTCCTTTTGACAAAGCAAAAACAAAGCATATTCTCATTTTAGTTAGATCATACTTATTTTAATCAAAAAGCGATTAGTTGGCTCCTAAAATGTGATTATATGCCATAAGGTCATAAACCATAGAAAATTATTAAACAAAGAATAATTTTGTACGAAACACACCTACGCTTCAAAGTCCATGCACTTGAACCATGACAGTGAGGGATTTCTTTAGAATAAGCACATGTATATATAAATATGTATCGATGACTAATACCTTTTTATTTTACGACCAGGTTTAGATTTTAGTTTCGAAATCATGTTATATTAATAAATTTTGTTCTGAAAAATTATTGTTAGTAGTAAAAAAAGAAAGAAAAAAAAAAAAACAGGTGCGGTAAATGATTACAGCTCTGTACGTATATGCGTGTGCAGTTCATAATGCAGAGTGATGGATATGTGATTTACGTGTTTTGCTGTGAAAGCTGTTGCCATTGTCGTGACAGTGCAATGTGACCGAAACCAAAAAAAGAATAGGCCATGATATCTTTATGAAACTTGAACTATTTAGGATTCATCAAATCATAAAAAAAAATAATTCTTCATTTGGCCTGAGATAATTATTCAACCATTGGAGTCTGAGTCTGCAACTCTTCTCACGGAGTTTCAAGCCCGCTCAGAAGGATCACCAAACAACATAGAATGGAAAACGAGAAAATATTATATAGAAATCATGAAGGCTGTGTTACACGTACAGAAAACACTCATTATAAATTCCCTTTCCCCATGAACTCAGAACGTAAAAAGCTCATAAGGAATTTTTAGCAGATTAAGCAGCGCTGTTCATCATTTGTTTTGTCACTTTTGGGTTCTGGCCCTAATTATACCTTCTCATCTTCCCATGAATGAACATTTGTAAACCTTTTATTTTAATAAAAAAGCAAGGGGTTTGTCTACATTTGGAAAAAAAAATAAGGGTACATAATAAATCAAATAAACAAATTTATCTTTTGATCTAGTTTATCTTTCTTACATTTCTGTAATTTCTTCTCTAATTTTTATTATTTTTACGATGTAATTTCCATGCTTGTTGATTAAAGTTCATGTCCCATTACTTTAAACCTTTAATCTTATTTAATGGTACTGTAGTGGGCTTCATATGATTGATAATGGATGGAATGCAAACATGATTAAGATGACAGTCTTTTTAGAATGTCTTTGCATGCCTCTATATTTTAAAAAACTGGCTAATTGAATGAATATGCCATGACTTTGAAATGAGTATTTACTATTAAAAAAATAGATAAATCAAATAACTAGCATTAGTAACTGAAAAATCAAGAGCGAATCAGTATTAAAAATAAATAATAATAAAATAATTAGAAAGATTAAATAAAAAAATAACTTCGGGTAATTTATTTAGAAGTCCTATTATTATATTTAGTGACTTTTTTTTCCCTATATTCTCTCTTTTATCTCTATATAATTTTTTATTTTATTTTAAAAATTGATGAAAATTTCATAAATATTTTGACTATATAAAATTGTATTCTATGATTCTATATAAACAGCTGAGAAATATAAAATGAAGTATGAATATAACAAGAAAGCGGGGATGACCTTCTTCAACTGAGACGATTTAAATATGTAGATTATATATGGTAAGACTTTGTAGGTTTTTTTTTTAATGAATTCATTTTATTTTATTTTATAAACAATGCTGAATAAATAAAGTTTTTAATAACTTTGTGTTTTTTCAGATGCTTTTTTAATCAAGTATTTTTAAAATGCTAGATTCTAACTCTTAACTTTTATATTTTTATTCTTATAATATTCATTAAATGAGTGTTTTATTCTCTTAAAATAACTATATATGTCATTATAGTTTATAATATATACGAAAGCATGAATTTGTTTAAAAATTGATTACAAATATTTTTTGATGTTGTATTGTATAAGGTTAAAAACAGAACCATATAATATAAAACAAAATAATTACATCTAAATAACACGATTAAATAATTTATTTAGAAATAAAGTGCACGAGCTTAAATTAATTATAAATATATCAAAATATATTAGTAATAAAATTAAATTTCTTAGAAAATATTATTTAAGTATAATTATTTTTTATCATTATATATTTATCAACTATTTTAATAAATATTTATAATTTAATAAACAAATTTTAAACTATCTACTAGTTTTTATTTTTTCAACTAATTTTATTAAACATAACAAAGTACCTTGTTATTTGTGTAAATTATGTACTGACTATATTAATAATTAATTTCTATTAAAGAACTTCACTAATAATCTTTGACTTATAAGTATATTTAGTGGAGGTTTTTCTAATTAGAAAAAATATTATTGGAGATATCTTACGATGTAGGACATATCTGATTTCTTCAATTTAAAAAATTATTAAGAAAATGATTTTTTCAAAATAACAATTAAGATTTTTAATTTAGAATTTTCAGAGGATAGAAGGTTTCTAGAAGGAAACTAATTATGTGATTTTGTTTTTATAGTAGAATCAAATTATCATCAATTCTGTTTATTTGTTTTTATGATATTATCAAATTGTAATAATTTTATTTTGTTTTCTTTATTTAGCTATACCTAGAATGGATATAGTACTTGTATATATTCAGTTCTCTATTTTTGATAAAATATAAAAAAAACAGAGAGAATATTTTCATTCTCATATCCTTTGTTTATTTTTTTCATCTTTGTTCATCTCTTTATTTTTTCATAACATGGTATCGGAGCTCTAATTTGAGAGCTCTGGGTGCTACATTTATCATGGCCAAAATTATTGATCCCTCACAATATTTTAGTTCACGTTATCATGTTAGTTCTCAGCAACATACGGTTTGTTCTACTGGTACACAACAAGAGAGACAAATTTTTGGTGATCAGTCAAAAGCAATGAATGATACTAACATAAGTAGTTTTGGAAGACGATATACTTCTAATGTATGCAGTCATTGTGGAAAGACAGGACATGTGATTGATACGTGTTATAGAAGACATGGTTTTCCACCTCAATTCAAGTTTAAAAATCATAAAGCAGACTATAATAATAATCAGCAGAATCATGAAGGTTGTCAGAGGTACATTCTCAACATATTGGTTTTACTTTAGAGCATTATCAAACATGGTTAACCCTTCTACAACAGTCTAAATCCAGTGACAATGTCTTTAATCAAATCTCTGGTATTTCTTCCAACACAACAACACACTGGTAATAAATTTCTCTCTTCCTTTGGTTCTTGGATTATTGATAGTGGTGCTACTGATCATATTTGTTCATCCTTGATTCATTTCACTTCATATCATCAAATTAATCCTATCTTTGTCAAATTACCAAATGGAAATTAAGTCTTTGCAAATTATTCTGGAAGTTTTTTTATCAATCAAGATCATGTCTTAGATAATGTTTTATATATTCCTAACTTCACTTTTAACCTTCTTTTAGAAGCAAAGTTAATTGATAATTTGTCTTGTGTGATTGTTTTTTATTCTAATGATTGTCATATTAAGGATAAAACCTCCTCGAAAATGATTGGATCAGCTGAGATATAAGGTAGACTTTATATACTCAGGCTCCCTTCCTATTAAAACCTTCAAATCAAACCTGTCAAATCTCCACATATCACCAATATTGTCAATTTCACTGCTAGTGATCTCGAAACCCTTTGGCATTTTCGGTTAGGGCATGTTTCAAACAAATCTTTAGATGTTATCAAAAATAAATTTCCTTTTGTTAAATATAATAAATCTTTCATTTGTGATATTTGTCATTTTGCAAAGCAAAAAAAACTTCCCTTTCCTCTTAGTTCATCTAAATCTAAAAAATGTTTTGATTTGATTCATGTTGATGTGTGGGGACCATACTCATTTACATCAATTCATGGTCATAAATATTTTTTGACCATAGTTGATGATTATTCAAGGTACACATGGGTTTTTCCTTTAAAACAAAAATCTGAAGTTGTTAAGATTTTGGAAGATTTTGTTGTTTTTATTCAAACACAATTTGAGACAGGAATAAAAGTAATAAGAAGTGATAATGGAACTGAATTTTTCATGACTAATTTTTTTAGCAATAAAGGAATAATACATCAAACTTCATGTGTCAATACTCCACAACAAAATAGTATAGTTGAAAGAAAACATGGTCATTTATTAAATGTAGCAAGAGCTCTCATGATACAATCTCATTTACCCAAAATTTATTGGTCATATTCTGTGATACATGCTGCACATATTATAAACATGCTTCCCACACCAGTTTTAAATGATTTTTCTCCTCATGAAATGCTTTACAAAACTCCACAAGATTTTAATCAATTAAAGGTGTTTGGGTCTTTATGCTATGCTAGCACTTTGTCAACAAATAGAAGTAAATTTGATCCAAGGGCATCAAAATGTGTTTTTATTGGTTTTAAGAAGGGGACAAAAGGATATATTTTGTTGAATATTCAATCAAGAGAAATTTTTGTGTCTAGGGATGTTGTCTTTTATGAACATGTTTTTCCATATCAAAGGGTTGAAGATACTAGCAATGAAACTGACAGTCCAGACATTCATGATCAAATTTTTTTTACAGAAGATCAACCTATTTTGAATAAGCCATCACAAGTCATTTTTACACCCTGTGATAATATTGAAAATAATGTTAATGATGACCATGAATCAGACATTCAGATCCCTGAAGAAGTTTGTTCCCATAGAGACCAAAACCTTAATGAAAATCATGAAACAACACAGTCCATTCGAATGAGTACCAGACCAAAAAGACCACCTGAGTATCTAAAGGATTATCATTGTAATCTCAATGTTTCCAATACATCTTCTAGAGTTAAATATCCTTTGAATTCTGTTTTGTCTTATGATAAATTATCATCATCTTATAAACCTTTTGTTATGTCTATTTCTTCACATGTTGAGCCAAACACTTATTCTGAAGCTGTGAAATATGACTGTTGGAGGAAGGCTATACAGTGTGA
>Ga0209700_103568_pt1 | contig 29581 bp, 19 predicted proteins | sample SiratroredBW_FD_187528 | JGI IMG/M metagenome (GOLD analysis project Ga0209700, IMG submission 187528) | Root nodule microbial communities of legume samples collected from California, USA - Siratro red BW (SPAdes) (version 2) | ecosystem: Host-associated > Plants > Roots > Nodule | place: USA...
ATTGTGTGAGTTAATTTGCTTCATACTGTCTTTGCTGGATAATATTGGTTAGAATCATTTCTGCTGCATAAAATTCAACTGGTGTATGTGCTGTTTGAAATTTGCTCTCTGCCAGCAAAATAAATCTATTTATTCGTGCTTGAAATCGATTTATTTCACCACTGCACCTTAAATATTTTATCATTAAGATTCAGAAAAGGTTTTCTATTAACTAAACTGTTTTCAGTGTTTTAAATTGACAAAAAATCTTTTAAAGTTCAATTCACCCCCTCTTGAACTCAGCCAAATATATTTTCAAGTTGGTTGAATCCTTAAATAGTGATAGATATTTAATCCCTTTTTTTTATAATGCCAACACCATTAATAACTAAAATGTATCTCTTATGATTAATTTCACAGTTTCCTAGTATAATAATGCCTTTCTTGAACTCCAGGAATATTGAACGTAATGACTTAGACCAAGTCAATAACCTAACATATAGGATATGAAGTCAAGCCCTTGATAATTGATCCAAGATCTAGATTTTGTACTCTTCAATTAAGATTGATTAAGTAGTTTTTGATTTAGTGAATTGAAGGGAATAGTCTTTAGAAGAAGAAATATATTTTATTTTTGGGATAAATTATTAAATTTAAAAGTGAAAGTTAGAATAAGTTTAAGATATCCAACTCATTTTGTGATTTTACCATATTATACATATTCAAAGACCATAAGTTTATTTAAATTAGGAAGGAAGTAATTAGTTAATTAACTAATCCATAAACTTTTGTCTATATATACACACACACACCTGAGAATGTCCCACCATGATGGTATAATTAATTAATCAAATGCAAACCTTTATATTTTATGTTTTACCTTTGTTTATTCTTTTACCCTTTCGTAGTTTACTTTCATTCATCATCAATACAAGTTAAAATTTATATTAAAAACGCATTATTGATTATCAAATTTTCATTTCCTTAAAAGTTAATTTTAAAGTTAAATATAATTATGTAACTTATTTTATTAAATATAATTAGAGTATGGTTAACCTAATCTCCAGTATAACTTTTTTACTTTACAGTGAAAGAAATTAATTTTAAGAATTTACCAAAAGAAATTACAAGTAGTGTGACTAAAGTAATTTATGTTGACTAATAAATAAAAAAATGAACAATTATATGCAGAGTGAGTCAAGTAAAGAAGTTAAACAAGGCATGCATGGAAGATGATGCTTTTTTCTTATGTGGATTTAAAAAGAGCACAGAGTACTGAGATCTTAATAGGGAAGGGAACTATTTTCCTTCCATGGACGGTCAGAAGAACATGTGAAGACACGTGCACATCATCACCAAGTCAAGTGAGTAATGTCTTTAATAAGAATAAGAAATAACTATTTTTCTTCTTTCAAAGACAACTAATAATGTGAAACCAAAGAACTTTGCATTCTACAATGGAGATTTCAGCAGTAAACAACTAGATGCCTGTTGATTTGACATGTTCCACGCAATCACGTGATAGAAATTTCACCTTAGAAACATCTAAACAGATTAAATAAATAAAAAAATTGAAGTTGTTATTACAAATTACAGTCTTTTATTTGAAGAAAACTTATATTAGTTATTAAATTAAGAGATAATAGTATGTATTATTAGTGTAAAAGTCATACTAACATTTAGTAATAAATGCACAATAATGTATTGACTTTTATTAACATTTTATTTATTGTAAAATCAGTAAAAATATTCTCTAAATATCCATTCAACATTAATCTTTTCATAAATATTTGTGACACTGAACTGAATCCTTGAATAACTTAAAATAACATTTGGATATATAATAGTACAGGGTATAAATCCCTTAATTGTGGTCTTTCAAACCTACAGATAAATTATTGGGTGCCAAAATATTTAAAATAATTAAGTAAATAGTATTTAAATTTCAAAATAATTCTGAGGCAGGAAACGATATAGATAAAACTTTTACGACAACATCTTTAATCAGAGCTTCCTACTTTCAACAGTGGAAACACAATTTGGTCGTTCTTTTCTCATAAACATGTGTCTAAATATAATAGAGCCCGCTGCATTGTTAATAATTAGTAAATAAGGAAATGTGTAGTATTTATAAATGTTATGCTTATTGCTCAAGGAATTTACTTAAGAAAAATACAATATTATTTAAATATCTATTTTATATTGATGTTTTTTTGTTAATGTTTACTTTAATACGTCTATATTATTTATTGTTTTTTTCTATATTTGGGAATTACAATTTATAATTTAACACGTTTTCAGTGAATGTTAATTATTTTCCAATGACTAAGCGCTCATGTTCCTACTCAAAAAGAAAAAAATAAATAAAAATTCAACAGTAATAAATTTTATATTTCAATAAACTTAATTTATGTCCATCATGTATGACAATTGTATTCCTAAAAATTATTTCTAACACGTGATGTATCTAAATCACTAGTTAAAATATAATATATAATATTATATTAATCATTAAATAACATTGTATTTTAAAAGATTTTCCTTTTTATATAAAATTAAAACATAACTAATTATATTTTTATATATATGCTTATAAACAAAATAAGAGTTTTTCAAGAAGCTTTTAAAGTTGTCATGCGCTCATTCAAGAGCATCTTTCACATTATCATCTGCAACCTTATTTATTTTCGTGTATAACACGATCATCATTGCAGTAGAAACAAACACACAACACACAAACAAGAAAATGTGAGATAATAATTCAAAATATCTAAGTTAATCTCAAATAATAATCACAGATATACATCATTTAACATATAACAATCAATTTACAACATCTATCATCCAACTCAGAACATCAGATAATATAGGCAAACTCAATCTACTTCTAGAAGACTGCATTGAATAGACCTAAAATCTGCACCTGTCATATTATCCCAATCTGTGTGTCTCATCTCATCACCATTAATCTCATATAATAGGATTAATTTATATAACTATCATGACCAACCCTTTTTCATGTTACAGTTTCATGTTGCAGATTTAATCATATAAACTCCCTTCGACTCTCACCACCTAGTGATATTCATCTATTTGATTCCTATTACTAATAGAGTCAGATATCAATCATCAAATCAGATCCTTAGATAATGCACATCCTATTTTTCAACACAGATGTTTTCTTTCCTGAAAACATTATGCCTACTCATAATGTATAATTGATATCACACATCATCATTTTTTATTCATCTATTCATTTACTTTCCATTTCAATGAAAAAAACTTCATCACTTTATATAATTGCACAATATCATATACAATTCCTCCATCAATCATCCATAAAGACATATCCACAAGTCACACCTATCAAAATCTTATTACAAGTCATATTCAGTCCATCAAACAATAATCAAAAGTTCTTAAATGCTACTTTCTAACATCATTACTCAAATTAGGTCAATTAATCACGCCAAATCAAGTTAAACAATAAAACTCATTCGGTGCTCAAGGACTAGTCAGACTTACAAGAAAGACTTGAGCACTGATAATCACATATTCAAGTGTTCTATCTTAAAGTCCTATTTGAAAGTAACTAACTAGTATATATAAAAAACAAGTTATTAGCTTTCCTTACCTGATGATGATCTCTACAACAGTTCCTCCAAACTAATTAGTGACACTAACTCAATCTCTAAGATCTAGAACAAGTTATCAGAACAAAAACCAAATTTAAATATAATTTTAACTAAGTTGAGAAAAATATTTTTTTCCACTTTTCCTACTAAGATTGATGACAAAAACTTAAAGAAAAACAAAGATTAAGAGATCTTCAGAACAAACGTGAACTTATTCTGTTTGAGATTCTGATATGTTTGAAATGATCCTTACTTCTTAACTACTGAAAGGTATGATCTGATTCTAAAATAGATGAGATATGAAAAAAGAGAATTAGAAAAAAAGGAAAGCTTGGAAGAGGGAGAGAGAGAAAAGAAAAAGGAAATGGAGGTGCAGACCGTGTTTTTTGTTTTTAAGACTTCCTGTTCCTTACAACAATAATGAAAAATAATTAATCTAAAACATACATAGTTATTTTATGAAATTTGAAGTTAAAGCTTTTTATAAATTGTAATGTGTTACATTATTTTTAAATATTTTACAATTTTATTTTAATATAATTTTTTTTATAGTTCACACTTTAATTAATGTTATATTTAATTATTTAAAAATATATATTTGAAAACTAACTTTATTTTTGTGATCCATAATTTTATTTAATATATATATATATATATATATATATATATATATATATATATATATGGTTTTACTATCACTGTTTCCTATCAAATTTTCGTGAAATAAATTTAATGTCACAAATTTGTTACTATTTACAATATTAAAAGTCAATAAATTTTCAAACAAGTATAATTATTTTGTGAAATTCCCAAAATGATGTACTTTTTTTTCTTTTTCCAAGTATGGGTAAATGGTGTAGAGGTTGCATAATATCACTATGAATAGATGGTATCATTATTGCACAGGTTAAGTTTACAGTGAGAATACAATTTTAGTTGAATGAATGAAATAATTGATTAATTAAAATTACTCTACCATTTTAGGATGATTAATTTTCTCATAGTTCCTCTCCTGTCTTGGCACATTGCACATTGTATTGGATTGTGCAGATAAAATTAATTAATGCATAGTGATAAAGGTGTTTTTGAAATTTTGATGAATATATAATGATTGAAATTAATTTTTTTATTAAGTAATTGAAAAAATGTGAAGTTAATTTGAATGGAAGAAAAAAGTTACTTACTGTGAAAAAAATTTATATAAAGTAGTTAAATAAAAATATGATTTTTATACAGTGAAAATTTAATTATTTGAATTTAAAAAAAGGTTAAAACTTTTTAAAAACGGACCAAAGTAAGCATGTTAGTTTATAAAAAAGAAAAAGAGAAGGAAGTAGTTTTAGGAATTTTTATATAAAAAAAAAAAAAGCGGAAGTAATTTGTAAATTTTTATAAAACTACAACAAAGGTTATTTGTATATATAAAAAAAGAGCCAAAGTAGTTTTGAGAAGGAAAGAAAAAAAATCTAAATAAGTTTTAAAATCTAACTAGTTCAAATAATTTAAATTTTTACTATATAAAAACCATTTTTTTATTTAACTACCTTTTACATATATTTTATTCACAATTAACTTTTCTTAATAAAGTAGGTAACCATTATTCTATTCAAATTAACTTCACATTTATTTCAATTATTTAATGACAATTAATTTTAATAATTATCTATTCAACAAAATTCTCCTTCATCACTACGAATTAATTTTATGCCAATACAACTTGCAAAACATAATGGTAGAGATTAATCACCATCACCTTGATGGTACAATAGTATAACAATTTTAATTAATCAATTAATTAGTTAATTAAAATAGATTCCATTTATTCAACTAAAATCATACAATAATAACACCATTTATTTATAATGATATAATACAATCTTTGCACAATTTAACCGCACTAAAAAAAATAATACACCATTTTTTGAAAATTTAAAAAAAAAACTAATTTGAAAAATTAGCCGTTCAAAAGTCTATCCATAAAAATGTTATATTTGACTTTAAAAACAATTATAATCAAAATAAACAGTTATGATCTTGACTCAATTTCAAAAGAATGATATATGAAAAGTGGAATCCCGTTTATCACCAATATAACCAAACGCTATCTTTGATTTTCGGGTTACCGTGAAATATAGAGAAATTATATTAAAAGAATAGTATTGTTTTTTTTTTGTTCATTTTGTAACTGGGACGATGTTAGAAGTTCAAACAGATGCGTTGTGGAAGTTTATTGAGTGTAGAAATGAAGAGCAGTCCCACCTCCACCAAAAAGAAGAGTGAGATTAAACCCAAGCCAATAGGGTGGTGAAGTGACACAAAAGAGACCATTATTGTGAAAATTTAAGGATTTTTATAAAAGCTCTGCGTGTCTGAGCTCTTTTCCCAAGTAAACTGTCTAATAACAGCTGTCGCTGCCATGCCATATCCATGTGCCTCTTCCTCCTCAGGCTAATCTTACTATTTCTATTATTTTCCCTCAACATAGTGGTCCAATATTTCACTGCAACCATGGAAACCATTAACTAGCTGCAGCTATATGCTCAACAAGAGGGACACATGTGCTGCCATCATATTAAATGCCCAAACATATTTCATCACAATAACATAACTCTAGTCAACAAACTTGGAGACCAAGCTTGACTTTCAATTACATTTTTAAATGTGAAAACGAAATGTGCAAAAAATATCATATGTTCCATTCAACCTAGAAATTCACAATAGGCTCTTGCTGTGTGTGACTTCTCCACCAAGAAATTATATATTATTCAGTATTGGAGGAGAAGAACTCTCCCCAATATGAACGCAGCTGTTCAGGGAAGGACTATTCTGCATTCTGCCATATCAAATTACTCGGTTTTCCACTCAATTTTAAAACACAGATATTCATTTCTATCTTTTTATTATCAATGCCACTTATTTCTACACATCAAAACCTTTTCATTCTTCCACCACACACTCTTCATCCCTACGGATGATGAAACTATCAAAATAATTAAATAAAATAGTGACTAACTCAATAAAATGATTCCTATTGAAAGCTACCAACAAAAATGTAACTCAATACAAAATAGAATAGAAACATACTATTTTAACATAAAAATAAACCTCTAAATTTAATACTTAAAAGAAAACATATTTATTATGATCAGTAAAAATGTAAAAGAATTTCAAAATGCAAATCATAAATTGTCCTACTATAAAGTACTTTTGTTCATAAAAGATGCAGATAATTACAAACAAAGTCATGAATAGTCACAAAAGGAGGTAGTGAGTGAGGTATTAAGATAGTCAGTGAAAATTTATATAAAAGATATTAAATAAAGTTGAGAAGAGAGTTTAATTGCATAGAACAGACACGAATAAGAAGGATGAATTGATAGTGAATTCTTTATCATCTTAGCTCACTTTAAACGAAGAAAGTGTATAGAGTAACAAGCTAATAGTATTAAAAGGAGGCCCAACGGGAGAGAAAGTAATGAGAACGTAGAGAAAGGAGGATTTTGTGTGAACTTTGGACAGGGAATGAGATTTTGAAACGATGGGTTAATTAATTTTTGTAGAAAAGAGGTGGGGGAAGTTTCTTGTGGCAGACGCCAGAAGGCGCATAGGCCTAAAACCTTTGACTAATGTGTGAAAGACTTTTTGAAAGTGGGAAAGCAAAAGGGTAACCGTGTCTGTTTTTTTCTCTCATTTCCTCATCTCTTTCCACTGCTTGTCAACAAGCCAAATGTGAATATGTGTCGGTTCTCAATCCTTTTTTATACACAACATAACAACACTGCACACACATTTGACTTTGCCATAAGCCACTGCATCAGGAATTTAGGACCCACCAAAATTTTCCCCTAACGTTAGACCACTGCTACATTTTCAAACAAGATAGGCGGGGCAATGCCCAACTACTAATCACAGTCAACATCTTCCATCAACGGTCAGCCCTTTGATTAAGGACTCATTTCGTTGGCTGCACGTGGGAATGCCTGCCACACCTTTTCTTCGTCATATCATTTAATAAATTGGAAAAGTAATTACCACTTACACTCATAAATCTTTCATTAACCATGTCTTGTTTGTTTACCTGAAAAAAGAAAAACAAAATTATCTTTTATTTCCTATCTCATTACCAAGTAAAACCACCAAGCAGTCTTTCTTTCTTTTCTACCTTTCTCGGCTAAACTCCAACCGATGGGGGTGTGTTAATGATGCATATGGTCTTTTTGGATTAATGGCGTGTGAATGATTGATTGAACGTAAAGAACAATTATCACTAACGTTTTCTTTTCTCCTGTGGGGACAACCACCTTTTTTAAAAAAGAGCAAGGAAATTTTTCAGTCCAAAACATTAATTACCAGGAAACTCTGCAACATAAAGTATGTAGTGCACCCATTTCGTACTGATACCATGATATATATATATCAGTATTCTTACAAAAAAAATATGCTCCCGTTATCCATATCAATTCAAATTTCTTCTAAAGGATTATATGTGTGTAGTATTTTTAGGTAGTAATAATCTATATGCAGCAAGGTAGAACACATGATTTAGAAAGTCTGTTTAGTCTGTGTACTGTTGAAGTTTGAGCATATTAGAAAAAATATGTTGTATAAAAAGGGACAAGAATTATTTCAAAAAAGTACTATTTTTTTGTTTATTTCGTGAAAAATGTGTGGTCTCTTTCGAGGACTGGACAGGTTTTTTCTGTACTCTCCTTGATTAAATATGATGAAAATAGTATGACTATGCTTGAGGATATATAATTCTGAAATATTTAAACTATTCAATCATTTATGATTGGATGCTTATCGCATTAAACACATGGTGCCTTGGTCCTTGTGAGCCTCTATCACTGTTAATGGACCGTCATACACTGTTTAAAGTCTCTAATTTTTAAATAGGATCATACGCTGCTGCTGTAATGTAAAATATAATTGGAGCAGTGTCCAAGACACTTGAACAATTTTCTAGCCTAACTCTCTGAGAACCTCTCAGAAATTCACCAACTACGTAGTCTGAGCTAAGACTCCACCCTCCAACCTTAATAAAGAAAACAGGTTTTTGTCAACATTTTCATTGTATTTCAAGACCTCAATGTATTATTGTCCACCTCACCCTCACCACCCTCATTTAAACACCATCTAGCTTTGCTCTCTTCTCCCTTCTCCATACTCCTCCACTTTTCATTCCTTTAGTAGTCTTGAACCTGCTTTCAATTCTCTCCTCACCCATCTCTCTTCAAAACTAGTTTTTTCTCCCTGTTTGATAACAAGTTAACAGCCACGTACTTCACTCGTTAACTCTGTTCAACCCCATCTTCTATTTGATAACTACCGTAACCTATCTCAAGTAGTACACAGTACACAAGCTTTAGATTTTCCAAAAAAGGTGATATTTATTTTCTCCCTAAACTCTTCATTGGGAGTCATTCTATTCATGTCTTTTGCTTATGTTCAAGATCTGAGAGAACCATTTGGTCTGCATTTTTGTCTGTGACATCTGGTATGGATCTTGCAAGCAGAAGATACTTGATTTATGAGGCACAACATGAGTCACAATCACAAGCACTTTCTCCAGTCACAGCTCCAGGGGGTTCATTCTTTCACCCTCATCAACATTCTTCCAGCACCAGTTTTCCCATCATTGCAATTGCCATAATAGGAATAATGGCCACGGCTTTCTTGCTTGTGAGCTACTACATCTTCGTGATCAAATGCTGCCTCAATTGGCACAGAATCGATATTCTGAGACGTTTCTCTCCATCTAGAAGGCGTCAAGATCCATCACCAATGTACTCACCAGGCACAGAAACTCGTGGACTGGATGAGGCAATGATCCGGTTAATCCCAGTGATTCAATACAAGTCTCAAGGGGATGGAGATTTTGGAGAATGTGCTGTTTGCTTGAATGAGTTTCAAGAAGATGAGAAGCTCAGGATTATACCAAATTGCAGTCATGTGTTTCACATTGATTGCATAGATGTTTGGCTTCAGAGCAATGCCAATTGCCCTCTTTGTAGAACAAGCATTTCCTTGACAAGCAGATCCCAGATGGAGCAGCTTCTTGCCCTGAGATCTTCTTCCCCTCCGCATCAAACTCCACCAAGGGAAAACCTTATTGGAGGTGATGAAGATTTTGTTGTAATTGAATTGGGCAATATCCATGATAGAAGTGAAAATTTGCAAGATAGAGGAAATGGTTTGGAGTTACCATTACCAACATCTCTGATTAGTTCTTCTACGCCAAGGAAATTGGAGCATGGAAATGTGCAGAAGAAAGCAATGAAGCTGCATAAAGTGACAAGCATGGGAGATGAGTGTATTGATATTAGAGCAAAAGATAATCAGTTCTCAGTGCAACCAATCAGAAGGTCTTTCTCTATGGACTCATCAGGGGATAGACAGTTCTATTTAGCAGTTCAGGAAGCTCTGAGGCTGCAGAACAGGCAAGTCAATGAAGTCAGCTCCACTGAAGGCTGCAGTGGTAGTGCTAGTAATAGAGTCAAGAGATCATTCTTTTCCTTTGGACATGGAAGTAGATCCAGGAGTTCTGTGCAACCTGTTTCCTTGGAACCCTGAAATTTCTCTTTTCTCCTCCCTTCTTCCCATTGTGTTTGCAACTTGCAAGTTTCTTAGGTCTTTTCTTTTTTACTTTTTTTTGGTGAGATAGAGATGTTACTATGTTAGATGTATGAACAGGTCATAGGATTGTATGACACACAAATATTCAATTGGATTTAATTTTAACTTGAAACCATTATTGCTGTATTATGTATGTTTCTGGATTGTATAAAATGGCAAGGAGTTATGATAACAAGCATCATTGCAGAAATGATCACATAGTAGCTTTCTTAAGAAAAATACTTTTCCCACTTTGGATCAGTTAAGTGAATGTTTGTATTTAGTTGCGTTTAAGGTAAGTGGATATTCTTCAAAAACAACAATGTTGTTACTTTTGACAAAAAAAAGTTATTTTTCTTGAAATTTTTCAAAAGCAACCATGTTATGTTAATCTTAACTGAAATACAAAAGCCAAATTGAAAAACAAACATGGTATAAGTGAAGGCATGTCTTTATTCTAGGTATATAAAAAAGAGACATAAGAAAATATGGCTTTGAATTAAAAGAAAAGGTAGGAAATGAAGCAAAACAGATGGAAATTAAAGTGTAGCAATTACCAAAATGGAGAATCCAAGGTTGAATATGAAGTAGATAGGTGAAGGTGTCCCAAGGTTTATTTTAATAGGAGGGGGAGGGTGGGGGTTCTTTTTCCATTGATAATAATATTCACCCACCAAAATTATATTTTTGTACAAAGCTTGTGTGTTGTAATGCTGGTGGATGGAAGGAAAGTTTGGTGACATTTGGTTGGTTCGGTGATGGTTTTTATTCCACAGTTTCATCTGTTTCCAGCTTGTAAGAATCAATCATTAATTTGCGGTTGAAATATTATATTAACTAATGAAGGAACATCCAAATTTATTGTTGGTAGTAGTTCATCAATCATCATTGTAGTTATGATTTTGCCCTACCAAATATTTGTCTGCACATAGTAATTTCTTAAACATTCATATCAACTTTTTCACTCTAAAATAAAGCAGTTTGGAAGTTTTGTCCAAAGCATCCTCTGTTATATTTTTCTGTCCAAAGCATCCTCTTTGAAGGCCATGTGCACGTAAGCATGGGCAGGGCTACAAGATCTGCTGCACTCATCAGGAACCCGTGAGATGCTACATCTTTGTCAAAAAGGGAAGGGAGAAAAAAACACAACCAAAAGTTCAAAGAAGCTAATCCCCAAACACAGCAAAAATAATCTTCAGTGTCATGGGGCCTCACTGTCTTGTGTTTTCCAAAGCAGCTCAACATTTTTTTCTTCTGTATGTCAAATTTATTTCAAAAAATGTTATTTGAATAAGACCAGACAGTGGATGCAAGATTTGATATCATCTTCTCAGGTTTCTCAATTCCACTTGCCTTTTCTTTTCTTCTGTCAGAGATTTCACTTGCTTTTTCAGTATATAAGAATATTCTACCAAAAACAAGAATGCATACCAATAATAATTCCTAGAATGGCCTCCTTATATACACGCTTCCTAAAACTTCCTTTAATTAATTTGTTAGGTGTGAACATGTTCCTAAAACAACCTTTTCTGGTATGACAACCGCATGTGTGGAAACAGTCCCATCGAATTGTGTAACATAGAAGATAAAGAACATGAAAATAAAATAGATGAAAGCAAATAACTAAAAACTAAAGTGAAAAAAATTTAAAAAGGTTTGATCAACCGAACAATGAAAGAGATAAAATAATGAAAATAAATGAAGAATAGATTAAAAGAATAATGCCGAAACTCAATTACTTTTTAATTCTACTTATTTCTTTAGCTAAACATATGAAATTTAGTTCATTTTCTCTGTTCATTTTCCCTTCCATATGAGCTAGTTTACAATATGTTTAAGTATTTAATACATGTTGATTAAACTGAAACAAGTTTATAACCATTAACCACGTGTATTGGGCGGTACAAGTAAAAAGAAATTGATGAAATATGTAAATATTACTATGAGCAAAATTAGTAACAATTATTATATAATAAAACTCTCCTATTTGGTCTTTATTTTTCGACATGGCATTGATGGTCTAGATTTGAAGGGAATTGGTGGTGAGTGGCGGGGTAGTACCGTAGTACCATATTTAGTTGCAGCACTGGTGGTGATGGCGTTGGTAGGGAGTTGATGCAGTAGAGAAGAGGAAGAGGGTTTAAAAGATGAATAGAAGAGTAAAATGGTAATTTCACTTCCTCTATGGGTGCAGGAAGAAACAATGCCAATTGTTGTATCATATAATATACAATGGGCCTCATAAGCCCAACCCCTTGGTTCTTCTTGTGGCAGTTGCTTACTGCACTGTACTAATTGTGGAGAAAATTGACCATCTTGTATACCGAAACTGTCCAAAACGTAAGTACCGGATGTATTTAGTTACCACCACTGAAAAATAATCAATATTTTGATTTAAGTCACCTCTAAGATTTTGTTGAGACAGTAAAGAGTATATGCACTGGGAGACTGTATCCTTTGTCCAAGATTATCAACAAATGCATTTGGATGCATCCCAAAGGCTCCTGCAGTATCAACGCCTACCCCAACTTTCAACTGCAGTACTCATAACTAAGGACATTTTCAAAAAATTATGTGGTGGACATCACAATTTGGATAGGGCAGAAAGCAAATTCCTCTTCGCTTTTACTAAAGTTTCTAATTCGGCCCGTTCTCTCTTCAGGCTTTCGCATATAACATTTTCTAAAATATATTAATTATTATTGTCTTATTTTCTTTATAAAAAAACCAATATGTTTATTATGTAGTACCATGTAATAATTACTTATTTCTATGCATATTTTTAACTCGCAAAACCTTTTATATATATATATATATATATATATATACAAAAGATTGCTTTTAAGGTGTATTGAAGAACGGAAAGTACGAATGAAAAAAACTTTTAAAAGATTGAAAGGTAAGAATTATTTTCACGGGTTCCAATAACCATGCACTTCTAAAAATGGGAAAAATTATTAGAAAATTGAGCATAAAGACATGCCGATATTGTTCAAATACTTGAAATGCCTCTTCTGTGAGTCTGCAGAGTAGAGTTTATTTATTTTTATAAACTGAGAGTCATTGATAATGGATAATGCAGATTATAATTCATTATATGTTTTTATAGAGGTATGGGAGTCTTTAGTCTCTGCTGTATTACTCGATCTTTGGTTTTCAGTCAATTTAGTTTACTTTTTTATTTTCAGCAGAGTGTGAAGATATTTGTAAAAGATACTCTGATGCTAAACTCGGTACACAGATGTTGGAATGACATTCTTAGGGATCAGATTTCGTATATGACCTTGGTTCGTTCGCGCTGTATTTATAGGAGTTAAATACAAATGTAGTGTATTGGTTGAGGTTTCAGGACAAAGCAACTTCAATCTGTTATTGTCTGTGTTTGTCTGGTGAGTTGGCATCCTTTGTGTTATGTTTTAGCCAAATACATGTCACTTAAGATCACCTACTACTCGGCCCTAACCGCACACTACTCGACCCTAACTGCACACTACTCGGCCTTAACCGTACACTTGCTCCCAAGCTTGAGGGCTAGTCACGAGAAGTGTAAGTATTGGTCTTTGCAATAGCACAAGGTGGGTGTGTCCCATGTTGCTATTCAATGTGTGTATACCGTCCATACCCACATGGTAGTCACTCACTATCACGAAGCTGGTGAATGATGTGCCTTGATGACATAAGCGTTCCTTGAGATATGTGCAAATTTTAGTCGAATGGTGTGGGAGGCGAAACATCTCCGGATTCTAACCATTCGGATGGGCTCTCTATAAATAGGTACGTCGTTTTCAGTTTTTCCACTTTTGAGAGATCCTTGCTCCGATATCCAAGCACGGGAGATGGTGGCTAGGTGCAAAGCTTTCATCCCCAGAAGTAATCATGTCATCCTCGTCTTCGTCTCGTTTTACTGAGTTTGCAAATAGTGTGTCATATAGGAGCTCCGCCCAAAGCAAAGACTCTCGCGAGTTTGTAAGCATGTTTGAATAAGTGTCCGGGAGTAGGGTGCAAGGGATGCAAAAAGATCAGGTTGACGTTGTTAGGAGGCTAGCATCATAAATTGCCGAAAGTAACCTCTCCCGCAAAACCAGATACGATTGGGCGAGCACACAAGTGACACATCAATACTCCAAGTATCGTTGGCCTTCAATGGTTGAGAGATACACGACGAGTGTTTGTATATTTGCCGATGATATTCTAGATAGTGTGCTCTCTGTGGAGCAGTGTATGGCCATTGATAACGTCTGCCATAGGCAAGAAGGTCACATATGTGACTTCTTCTTCACATACGCATGATTGTTCACATACTCCAACATGTGCGTTCCTTTCGATGAATTCACTATAGGCGTGCTCCGTATTCTGAACGTGGGGTCCACCAAATTGCGCCCCAATTCCTGGGCATCTCTTCAAGCCTTTCATTTATTAGTGGAGATGTTTTGATTGAGGTCGTCTCCTCATGTCTTTTTACATTTCTATAGTTCTCGCCTTGCTAGTCCGGTTATGTGGTTATCGCTAGTAAGCCAAGCAGGGGCTTCTCTCTTCACCCCTTTTTATTACTCTTATAAATATTTCAAGAATGTTTTTTTTTTTTTTCAAAAATTTTGCCCTTCAGTAGGCACTATTTTTTTAATGGGAATACTCCCAAGTTTCCCTTTGGACACGGGATCTCATCTATTATCACTCTTGGTCAAGGTCGTCCATGAGCTAGGGCAATAGAAAATGTTTGATATTTTGGATCAATTTCCACGGTGGCTTCCAATCCGGAATATACTTAAGATTTTTCTTTCTTCTCAGCGTTAGGTGGATTTGAAGGGTATGTGTGTTTCTTTTCAGCTAATCGTTGGTTGGTTTTAACTCTGTTGAATCAATTATTGCTTTTCAGGCATTATGGCTCAACAAGTCGACGACTTCTTGGAACTGTTGAAGAAGATCAAGTCAAAGTAAACACCTCGAGCCGAGAAGGAGTCGGGTGCTGTTGCTACTCCCTATGGCGTTCCTCCCTCCCTTGCCTTTGTGGATCTCAAGCCTCCACTAGTGACCGACAAGGAAGCCAAGAGGAAGGATTGTTCTAAGAAGCATTCTTCTTCTCGCCACTCGTCCAAAAGATCTCAACCTACGACCCTTGACCTTGGGGTGAGTAATGCAAGTCAACTCTTTGCCCATGACCTCACATTCCACAGGGGCGTCAACATCTCGCTCTCGCCAGTAGAGAGGGGAGCGATGAACACCACATCCACTAATGAGCTCGTCGTCGCTTGCTTGGAGATGCAGAGTCAAGATCTCGCGTTTGCTAAGGTGTTAAGAGTAGAGCTTTCCAAAGGTTCTGCCTCTGAGGTGGCGAGGTAGAAGAAAGAATTGACAGTCTCTGGGGGTTCACTTAAGGCTGCTTTGGAAGCTAACTCAGTTCAAGCCGAAGCCTTAAAGAAAGCAAAATTTGAGCGTGATGCCCTCAGAGCTAAGTTCGAGGCGTTGTAGAAGGAGAAAAACAAGCTCTCAGATAACTTGAAGAGCGCTAAGGAGAACTTGGTTGAGGCCACAGCCGCCCATGATGAGGCCATATCGGAGAAGGTACAGATGGAGATGGAGCTTCATGATATGAAGGACTACGTCCTGACTGTTCACTCCCAATCCTTCCAACAGGCAGTCTGTCAAGTTGTCTTCTTGTATGGCGTCCTAGATGAGAATGAGATCGATGAAAACAATGACATATACAACGGGCAGCTGGTGCCAATCGAGGAGATCCCCGCCTCTAATGTGAATGAGACCACGACGGTGATCGAGGAGGGCTCGCCTCAGGACGATAAGAAGATGTCCTAGGGTCAACTTAGAAGAAATTTTTTTATGGTTGCTATGTGCGACCATTTTTGCCATGCTTTTTTTTCTTTTCTCTTTTTTCGGGGGCTGACTAGAACCTTGGTTTCTGAATTCCTTTAGTTCCTCAAGTTGCATGAACATGGCGACTCATTTCCTCAACTCGTCGAGGTCGAATGTAGGTTTCTTACACAGGCTGTCAATGAATGGTCCAAGACGCAAGGCAATAACCATGTGATGCAAAGCCACTTCTAGGTTGAGATCTCGTATTTGCAACGCCAATTTCCCAAATCTCTCCATAAACACACGCAGGGACTCTCATTACTCCTATATAATGTTAACAAGCGCTAACAATATCAGGTGATGCGGTTTGTTGGTGGTGAATTGTGTGCTAAAACCTCTAACCAGAGTCTCAAAGTAGTCAATGGAGTTAGGTGGTAATTAGGTGAACCAACTTAGAGTTGTTCATTTAAAGAGGTTGGGAACTCTTTGCACAATATGGCCTTGTCCACAATGTATAGGCTCATCTGTGTAACGTAAATATCTATGTGCTCGTCGGGATCAGTTGAGCCACCATACTGATCCATATTGAGTCCCTTCCAATGGGCGGGTAACGCCATGCTCAATATGCTATCAACGTACGGGCGTCGTCATCCTACCATAGAGGGGTTATTCTCTGAATTGTTAAAGGAGGACTTCTCTTCCTCTATTTCAGCTTCTTTTGTGGGTATACAGGATCGGTGTTGGAGTGCAATATCACTTTAGTGCCCTTCGTCCTTTGTCTCGATGGTGTCGATCATTCTCCGTACAACTTCTTCTTCATGTTTTTATTTTCCTGTTTGAGGACACACATCTCCTCCTCATTTCTCTATTTCATCACGATTATCTCGCGCTGTAGCGATAGGAGTAGGGTCATTGGCCAACGTTCACCATTGTGCTTTCTCGCCTTTGATCATGAACTTGATTTCGGGTTGAAACCATTCGAACTTTCAACTTACACTTTTAGACCTCATAGTGAGCGCCAATTGTTCTTACAGAGGCCTAAATGGTTTTTTTATCTCAGCTATAGTACTCGGTCTTTGGTCTCGGTCATAGGCTTCAATCACTCTAATTCACTTCTCGATTTCCAGCGAAGTGTGGGAGGATACTTGCAAAAAGTACTCCGATACCAAAGTCAGTACATAAATGTCGGAATAACAGTTTTAGGGATTAGATTTTTATACCTGGCCTTGATTCGTTCGTGTTGTATTTATAAGAATCAAACTCTATAGATATATTTTGATTAATTGAGGTTTCAGGACAAAACAACTTTTAACATTCTACTATTGTCAATATTTATCTGATAAGCTAGTATTCATTATGTTATAGCCGAATACATATCAGTTAAGTCACCTATTACTTGGCCTTAATCATATAATATAAATACAATCAATTATAATAATTCATGTAAGATATAATTGATTAGCCATCATATAAATAAAAATTAAACATAAATTTCAATCCATAATGAATAAAAGATAATTTTATATTTAGATTGTAATATATACATTTATATATATATATATATAAAGACATTAATTAAAAAACTAATTACCATCTTATTTATACTTTTTCAAATAAATCATATACAATTATGAACTCTATATTTATTTGTCCCTTTTTTACCAAATTGAGCAATCAGCTTTTTTACTTTATTTTTATTTTTCTTACATTCGATCACCTCATCCAAGTGATTAAAAGCATGCGATAAAGTTTGTTGGCGTGGCTTGAGATAAACGCTAAGCTGAGGAGTAGGATAAGATCAATTGCAGCGCTTACCAACTTTTACACGTAATCCTTTTTTGCATTTTTTTCTTCTAATAACCCACCACCATCGTCATCATTACTTATTATAATTTTAATCAATCATATTTTAATTTTAAAATTGAACATAGCAAACATATTCTCTAAAATTTAAAATTTTTGTATGCTTTAATGAATTCTATTAATATAACGGAATATTTATCATTTTAATACTAAAATCATATACTAAAAAAGGAATTAAGTCTCCTAAAACCATCTCCCCCAATAGGTCAAACCAAGATTATTAACATTTAATATTTCGTCATATCTTAATCTTAGTCAAGATTACCTCTAAAAGACAAAATGCATATAAGAAATTAAAAAGTATAATATCTTTAGATAAAATATCAAGTTCAATTTAAAACTAATGTTTATGTTATTAAGGCAAAATACTTGTTTTTTTTTTAATTTTATAAATTGATATTTTTATTTGAGTAATTTCAAATTACATTCTAAATAATACATATTTAGATTACGTGCTCATTATATTCTAATAATACTAGTTATCCTAAGAGAAAATAATGTACACGGATGTTTTCTTTATATATTAACATTGAGCTAGAAAAGCTATACCAACAAGAAGAAGTGTAATTTTTCTACTGTGAAATAAGAAAAAAACCCTACTTTTAATTTCAAAAGTAACGTCTAAAACAGCAGTTTTAAACCGTTTTGGTGTTCATCTGGGATTAAACGGTGTTGTTTTTTAGTTTGCAGTTGGTACAGAAAACACAGCACATGCACTCTCTTTCTTCTATATATCACTTCCACCTTCACACCTAAACGCACAACACAATGAAGATAATGGTAGCCGTCAAGCGAGTCGTCGATTACGCCGTCAAAATCAGGGTCAACCCCGACAAGGTAAGAAACTCACTCGTTCGCTCACCTTTTTCTTTATCTCCACTCCCAATTCGGCTGAACACGACGCCGTTTTTGCAGACGGGGGTGGTGACCCAGAACGTCAAAATGTCGATGAACCCCTTCTGCGAGATCGCCCTCGAAGAGGCCCTTCGTATCAGAGAGGCTGGCTTGGCCTCCGAGGTTGTCGCTGTCAGCATCGGACCTTCCCAATGCGTAGATACTCTCCGAACGGGTCTTGCCATGGGAGCCAACAGAGGCATCCATGTTGAGTCCACTGCTTCCCTATTTCCTCTCTCTGTTGCCAAAATCTTCAGAAAGCTCGTCGAGATTGAGAAACCCGATCTTCTCATCCTTGGCAAGCAGGTATTACCACTACTGTTATTCTTTCCTTGTATTTGTGGAAATTCAGGTTTTTGTTTGTGCAATTATTAGAGTACAAATTGGTGCTTCAACTCGTGTTGTTGTCTATGAAGTGTTTGTATTAATTTTTTACAGGCTATTGATGATGATTGCAATCAGACGGGGCAGATGGTAGCAGGACTCCTCAACTGGCCTCAAGGGACTTTTGCTTCAAAGGTTAGTGTTGTCCATTTTATCATCTGCATAATTAGTAAACAATGTCTTCATATCATCTTAATGCACTGTATTCAGATTATTTTACTGTTTCTCTCCTCCATTCTTCCCAAATTTGTTAAAGGTAAATGCTTTTCTTTGAACACCAAATGGGTTCCTTCAAATGCAGAGATGTTGATTGAATTTTCTCAGTTTTTCCTAATATTTTTCTCTGCCGTGTCCATCTAGAATAGGATTATTGATGCTTTTCTGAAATCATTATGCGTTAGTCACACGACTTCCTTTGTTCATTTTATTTTAGGATGGGTATATACATGACATGTTAAGTTGGGTATGCGTATATGACAAACCAACCACTAGTAGCATGTTTGGTTCTGTCCCTACCCCAGATAGTGGTTTGTGCGAAAGCTCCAACTTCTTAGAACGAAGAATTTAGTGGCTGCTTTTCCACAAACCATGGTTTGGGGATTTTCAGAGCCTAAATCTAATATGTTATTGGAAATGAAGAAAATAGACAGGGAATTCTGAAGCTATTATGGTTATGGGTATATGTATGTGTTTTAATGATTTCTACCGAAGGGTGGTGTTAATAGTAATGCCTCAGCCATTCAGGTATCATAGATGCTTTTAGGAATTGCGCTCTTTTGTGGAACTCGACTACTAGAGTCTTCTACTGAATCTGAAATATGTTTCTTTTTACCTCTTCAGTATTCTTGAATATTGATTGAACTTATCCTAGATTCCTTGTAAGATCAAACCTTGTGCCATCCTTTCACCTCAATTTTTCTATCAAAAGTAGTTTAGAATTTGGTATTGTTGTTTCTTTTGTGTCAAACTGTTTTGTAACAAAAATGATTTATCAAGTTACTTAGCCACTGCTTTCAGAAAAAAAAAAAAATTTTTTATTTGCCACTTGGTTTTCTTGGAAGGATACCCGGTCATCTGCATGGTTTGAATTAGAGTAACCAAGTTTTCATGTAGTAGAATTTTTTAATTGTTCGTTGTGTAGACTTTGAGCAGACACCCCAGAAAAATTGCAGTTCAGTGCTCCTGTTTTGATAATTATTTTAGGCTAAAGGATGAAATATTCTTTCTTCCGATTAAATCATTTTATAACTAACTGCTGCTTTCCAGTAGGTTGTCCTTGATAAAGAGAAACGGGTTGCGACAGTGGACAGAGAGGTTGATGATGGTATAGAAACTGTGTGTCTGAACTTACCAGCAGTAATAACGTGAGTCTCATATCCGCCCTATCTATATTTCTGGGTAGCTTTGCCTTTTTGTAGTTGCTCTTACTTGGATTTATTTTTATCACATGGTGGTGAACTAAGACCCATTTAATTTTCCATTTGCTTTTCTTTCATAACTAAATTTCAAATTAACCAATTGGATCCTGAAGCAACCTACAATCTTTTCTAAACTAACTTTTTGCTAAATTGGTAAGGAAACCTTTCTCTTTGACTAATATTGCTGGTTTGTTTGCATGTGATTGGAAAGAATGAATATCATGTTAAATGTGAGATTGTAGTTTTCGTTTTACTTTCTGTATTGTTTAGCATGGGAGTGTTTTAAATCACGTGTGGTAGAATCTGCTTTTTAATGCTATCTTTTCTCATTTTCTATTTTTGAGACTGAGTCAGCCTGTGTGAAAATGCACTCAACCTTGACAATTTATAGACATGAATGATTACAAACCTAATAAATGCAAAACAAAATTGTTACATGAGAAAATTAATTATAATTCTACTTCCTAATTTACAATGTTATCTTGGTTATTTCGGTAAGTGGAGGCATTGTTATTATGTAATTTCCAACACAGTTATTCTTGATTCTACTTTCTGCAAAATTATCTCCAAAGCATGAAATATTGTACCCTTTACCAAATTTCTGAGTGCAAACATGAATTGTTTCTTGTTTAACATTGCAAACTCACTGTGTCATCTTCAAATTTTGATCTATGATGCAAGTATATCAAGTTTCTTGATTGTTCTTACAAGATTATCTCTTATCAATCAACCATGCTGAGAGCATAAGGATGCTAAAAGTTTTCTGAATTTTGAGGCTGGTGGTATCTGCTCCTTGCTCCCTCTGAAGAATGAGCAATAAATTGAACTCGAAGTGCACAATAATATAATTCATTTTGTGCCTTAACTAATTTATTTTAGCAGCTTACTGTATATATGCATCACTATAATACAATAGAAACGCTGGCACTAATGTCTCATTTGAGATTCAAATACTAGTTTTCCAGAGAAATGTCGTGAGGATGATACTTTTTTGTTAAAACTATGCTTTGGAACTTGTGTGATCACAAAAAATAACTACCTTACCTATATACTTCAGTCAAAGTGATTGAAATGAGCAGTGACATAAGAAACCATATGCATTTCCTGGGTTATATATTACCTTAGATGACATGTTTCATAAATACTTGGGCATTTGATGTAAGTGTTGATAATGTAGTTGCTCTAACGTTTGGATGACTTGGTGACTTTTGTTCTCGCAGCACTGATCTGAGACTGAATCAACCAAGGTATGCTACTCTTCCCAACATAATGAAAGCAAAGTCGAAACCCATAAAAAAATTCACACCGGAGGAGTTGAATGTGGAAATCAAATCTGATTTGGAGATAGTTGAAGTCACAGAACCTCCCAAGAGAAAAGCAGGGGTTATGGTTTCATCTGTGGATGAGCTGATTGACAAACTAAAAAATGAGGCTAATGTCATTTAATTATTATCTGCTTTTCCGAGTTACTTCTCAAGAAAAGTTGAATAATACTGTTCCGACATTCTTCTATATTTCATCAAATAACACGCGATAACTTAAATAATGTTCCTTTTTACTTTATTTATAGTAAATTTAGATAAATAATTTTTAAAAGACAATTATTTTTATGTAGAATTTAGAGTATTTTGCAATAAAATATATTGTTTAGATATAAAATTTTGAAAGAAATTAAAATTCCACAAATTTATTTGAGTAATTTGATTAATTAAAATTATAAAATTTCAATTTTCAACAAAAGGTATGAATTTAAAAATCATTGTTGTATTTCTGACTTTTTATTTCATACTTTCTCGTTGACTTAATCTTAATCAAGACGTGAGATGTTAACAAAACTAAAATATCACTTGTAACATCCAAAAAGTTCAATTGGATATGCAATCAACCTCTTATAAATAAACAAAATATATATATATATATATATATATATATATATATATATATATATATATATATTTAAAATCATAAAATATTTAATACATGAAAGATAAATAAAAGAAGGAAAGAAGAAATAAGAAGAAAAGAAAAGAAGAACAAAACAAAACAATTTTTTTTTTTTAGCTTGGGCGAAAATAATTTCACCTGAGCGAAAATTTACCTCGCTTGAGCTAGAAAAAAGTCGCTTGAGCGAAAACAGTCCAGAGAGCACTTCTAATTTTCGCATGAGCGAAAATACTCTAGCTTGGGCCAAAATACTCTCGCCTGGACGAAAACACTCTACAGAGCATCTTATTTTGTTTACGAAGGTCTTGCTCAAGCGAGTTTTATCTCGTTCGGACGAGACTTGCAGAGTGAACTTTTCCGCAAAAGTCGCTTGAGCGAGATTCTTCTGCTTGAGAGAGACTATCTAAAAATATTCTCAATTAAACTAACTTTTGCCTGCTAAGTATTACCATCCATTTAAGGTTCAAAGTACTACATAAAGTATTCAGGTACATCAAACTTATCTACGACTATCTACATGACAAAAAGAGTGACCATTTTAAGGTCATAAAGTCTTTAACTACATCAAAACATATATACAGGTATATACAAGACAAAAGGAACATCAGTTTAAGGGCACATCATCTTTAAGGTGCTCCAAAACCTGCATCTGCACCTGCTCGTGTACATAATATAGTAACCGCAGTTCATACAACAACATGAAAAATAAGGGTAAGCTAGTAAACTTGAAAGTTTATAACATACTAACTACATGCAGATAGAACAGAGTATCTCAGTCATAAGAATTTCTTTAAAGTCTAGCCTATCAAGTTTCAATACCGATTTTCCTTTTTCATTTCAAGTACTCATGTCAAACATCATACATAAAGGTCTCACATGGACCACATCAATACATAATGGTCACACATAGACCCATCATCTTCCGAAAGACCCATTAAGTATGTCCCTACTAGAGATTAACATCTAATCCAATACCCAGGACTTAGATTCAGCAATTCTAAGAGAAATGACTAATCCAATACTCAAGACTTAGATTACTAGTGAATATAAGAGAAAGGACTAATCCAATACCCAAGACTTAGACTGCCATTCGAATCTAAGAGAAAAGATCAGAGTAAGCTCAAACATCCAATACCAAGTTTCACCCGTGGTCCCGGTATATATGAACTCCCTCACAGCTTCTCACCACCTGATATCTTAGTTTATGTGACTTAGATCATCAGTGAAGCTAGAGGATCTCTGTTAAACATAGGCGTGTTATACTTAATGGACACAAACGAGCATAACTCATACATTATCCCAAATGTAAGGCATCAATTCATCATTCACATCAATACTCATTCAATTTACAAATCATATTATGCAAGTATCTTTCCATCATCAAAACAATACTTAATTACTCAAAACAATTAAGTTAATCACACTAAGTCAAAACAAACAATCAAATTCATTCAGTGCTCAAGGACCAGTCAGACCTGCAAGAAGGACTTGAGCACTGATAATCACATATTTAAATATTTTGTCCTATATATTTAAAGTAACTAACTAGTATAAAAAAAATAAGTTCCTAGCTCCCCTTACCTCACACAATTATCCCCTACCAATTCCTCCGATCAGACAATAACCTTGGTTCAACTTTAGGGATCTAGAACAAGTTTTTCAAATAACACCAACTTGTAGTGTTACCTTAATCAAGTTGAGATGAACGCTTTTCTCAACTATTCCCATCAATATTGATGACAAAAACTTAACGAAAAATAGAGAATAAGAAATCTTTAGAGCAAATATGAACTTCCTGTGTTTGAGATTCTGATCGGTTTAAAATGATCCTAAGATCCTCAACTACTGTAAGACTTTATCAGAACTTGAAATAGATGAAATATGAAGGATAAAAATCTAAAAGTGAAAAAGGAAAGAGGTATGGAGGTTCAAAGATAGGATAGAGAGAGAAAGTAAAAAAAGGATGGTTTTTTTTTTTTTTCTTTTCCCTGTTACATCACTATTGTAAATTAGGGTTTTTTTTTAGCAATATCAGATCTTTCGGTCTATGTTTAACATATATAGAAGTTATTTGCTAGTAGGTGTTAAAAAACTGTGCAGTCAATTAAGAAAAACTCTCATCAAGATGAGTTAAAAATAATCGTTAGGTACTTTGACTCAAAAATAAGAAGAATCACTAAATAATATTTTTGAATTATTAAATATTTTTAATACTAAAATAAAAGTTTGTATTTAGTGATGGTTAAAATATTTTATTTAAACAAATTATTTGAAAAATAAAACAATTCAACTTCAATGAATTTTAATTTCTTTGAAATTACAAAATTCCTTATCTAAACACACTTAAGTTTGGTAAGATCATTCCATGCTAAATTCTGTTAAAAAAATATATAAATATTAAAATTCAACTCTTAATCATATTAATCCAAATCGCTTTAATGAATTGGTTTTAGATCAAAATTCATATTTTTAGATTTTAAATCCGAAATCAAGGTTCACTGGAGATATTCTTTTATTCGATCTGGAAAGTATCTATTTGTTTTGGAACATGATACGACAAAGCACCATAATATAGACATAGATAAATATTCATATTGCCTCGAGATAAAAAAAAATAGAAAAAAAGTTTTATAAACAAAAGTAATTACACAGTAGAAAATAATAATTCACAAAAAAGAAAAAACTTGAATTAGAATCATTCAACACTTCTATCTTTATATTGAACCATTGTGCTATTAATCATTATACATTATCAATTTCACTCTCAAAATTAGTAATTTAATCTTAAAAAAGCATCAGTAGAAAATATAAAAACTAAATTAATTTGAATTTATCATATTAAATGAACATGAATTTAATGTAATTTAAATTTAATTAAATTGACCTAAACTTCAAATCTAAATTTTATTATATTTTATCCCGTCCATACCCATCCATGTACAGCATCGAATGTAAAAAAATATATTAAGAAAGAGGAAATGGAAAAAGGTTGAAAGGTTATACTAGAGGTAACTTGTACCAGTTAAGAAAGAGGAAATGGAAAAAGGTTGAAAGGTTATACTAGAGGTAAAGGTAACTTGTACCAGTGTAAAAAGTAAATTACTAAAATCTTCTTTTTTTTTGGTAATTTTTTAATAAGCATTTTAAGAAATACGGATAAAGAATTACACAAATTTTTTGTTAAAGTAAGACATTTTTTTTGATAATTTTTTAATAAGCTTTTGAAGAAATATGGATAAAAAATTACACAAACTTTTTGTTAAAATAAGATATTTTTACAAATTAACTTATACTTACTAATTTTAACTCAAAATTATTTTTTGTCGAGTACTTGAGAGCATCGGAAAGCACCAAATCTTTAGCTAAGAGTTGGTTATGCACAAAAATGTTTGAAAAGAGCATGATCCCGAATCTCCATGACTTTGTTTATTTTTCTTCTCTTTTCATATATAACTGCACTGGTGCCTTTCAAGCTAAAGTCTTTTATTATATTCTGCAGTTGGAATTATCAGCACTTCATTGCGAAACCTCTTGCTCACTTTTGCCCCACAGTAGCAAGTACACTCCGATGATGATTGTAAGTGCTCCTAAGATGCTGAAGACATCAGAAGCAAATTTCAGACATATAATGACCAAATTTTCTATGTTGGTAATGTCAAAAAATATTCTATCTCATTCAAAACCTCAGTTACGATGACACTAGTTCTTTTTATATATATCTATAACACAGAACGCTACTTTCTACGTTTTTTTCTTTTTTTTTTTTTTGGAAAATCTAATGATGACAATTGTTTCTTACCAGAGACATAGGTTATTACCTGCCCAAATAGAGTTTCTCTCCAAGGACAAAGTAGGCTACAAATGCCACTATTATGGTGGAAAGCGGGTTGAACATTGTGACAAAAACTGGCCCTTTTCTCTCAGTGCACCATAGTAGAATATACAATATCAAACCAGCAACCACAATTCCCTGTCATTAATGATTGATACGATTACAAGTCTAGAATTCGTTTTTCATAATTTGTTGCAAAAATATCAGCTGCTTCTCTATACTTACACCGTATATTGTGGACCACAGATCAATGTTGAGTCCAATAATCCATCCTGAACTGTTGTTGTGTTCTATTATTGCTGTGAAAATAGCTGATTGTATTGATCCAACAAAGGCAATCCACGTGGCCAGTGACAGTTGGGCAGGGTATCTTTTCAAAGAAGATGCCTGAATTTCCACAATCATGATGTAAAGAAATTTAACAATTTCTAATTAAAGGCAAGAACTGTAATAAGAATACTTCTTAAACTATAGTATTTTTGTGTAAAATGCAGACATAAAATAAAACTTCTGATAGTTATGACTGAGTTAAGGTGAAAACCTGCATAATGTACCACATAGACCATGTAACACAGCTTGAAACTGTAAGAAGTGAACCTTTTAACCAACTCTCATTGGCAGCAGCACTTGTTCCTGGAATATGGATTAGAGGATGCCACAAATTTCTCATTTTGAGTCCTTTGTAAAGTGTCATGATCAAAGCTCCAGCTAGGGAGATCAAGGTCCCTAAAACTTTGGCTACACCCCGAGGATTTCGAATATCAACAACCTCAAACCTGAATTTAACTCAACTGACTTGGGGATCGAATAAAAATTGTAAATATTATAATGGCTTGTGTTTAAGAACTTCAAAATCGTGTAGAAAAAAAACTAAACAAACCTGAGTGCCACTGCAATAATGAAGGTCAGTGTGGGTATGGTGTTGAGCATTGCAACAACGAAGGTCGGATTTGTGTATTTCAGGCTTGCAAAGTGCATGTTAATAGTTAAACTAACCCTGAAATTTTTTGAAGTTAGGCAAATGAAGTTTCACACTTCCCTGTGGACTACAGTGTAGAACTGTAAAACATGAATAGTCCTTACCCTAACATTGAAAGCACAAAAATTTCTATAAAAAGAGCAAATGTTAGCTTTGGTCTTGCTTTTCTGCAAGAAAACATAAAACTGTCAGATACATGATAAAGTTCTAGGATAATACTAAATTCAATAGCAAAGTAAACAAATTGAAATGGATACAAGCATTTAAGCACATTATATATCAAATCAAGCATTTGCATGTCACAAAAAAAGACTCATGCAAATGCTGCATATGTACCTCTCCAAAAAATATGCAAACGGGAACATGAGAATCGCAGCCACAAAATGCCGATAGGTTACATACACATAAGGGTTCATCCCATGGTTGAAGGAAGCTTTAGTGATGAGATACAAGAGGCTATAGCCCACCTGGACTAACACCATCAGCAGGTGTGGCTTGAAGTATTTCCATGTACTCACAAAACAACATCTTTCCTGTTCCATAAGTTTAACGGATTGCTTTTTTCCTGCACTTATTCACAACCACCTTAGATATTCAACATAAACAAATATAACATACAATTTATGGGAAATTCCCACAAGATATATTCAACTTCAGAAGAGCCATGAGAACAATATGCATATGAATTATCATCTTGCTGGTTAAAGATTAATTAACCCAAACAATAATTAAATATGTCATTTACTAATGTATTTGCTATTGCTATATGGATGAAAAGTTTTTTATTTTTATTTTCTGAAAGGGGGAAATTAATGAGAATAATGTATAATATACATATACATACACATACACACACTTATATATATTGTCCTTTCATCTCTTCTAATGGGAAGGAACAATCTTTTTCGAAATGTTTAATACGAAAATTTATTAGTTTTGTTGTTTGATTGATTTAGAAAAGCCATCTTCCTGGCAAGTTTTGATGACGGTACTTTGAATATAGAATAAACTATAGGAAGAAAAAGAAATATCAGATTATATATAGTAAAAGTTTCGGCAATAGTTATTTCCTTGAAAAAAAATTCAACTTTTGGTGACTGGTAGTCATTTTCTACGTTCTCCTCATTTTAGGTACAAAGCCATGTTTATTGTAAGTCCAGTCAGTGGGATAATTTTATAATGAAAAAGGTAAATTGAGACTTAGAAGAAAGGGGTAAAAAACTAAAATCTCTTATCCTGACATAATTCAAGCTCTCATCTGGGAGAGTAGAAAATAAGGATAACGATGATGAAAAGCTTTAGAAATTATAAATAATCTTTTTCAGCACTTTGAAAAGCATTAAAGAAAAATTCTAAAAGCCTTAAAAATGATTTCATACCGCTCAATTTATTAACTCAGCCAAACATTTTAATTTCTGAGCTTGAGAATGTTAATTTAGTTTTTCTTTTTAAATTATTACAATGTTGAAAACACAGTCGATTTTTTTTTTAAATCATACCGCTCAATTATATTATTCCACAGATGACCATTTAATCACAAGAAAAAAAAAATCACAGTTAGATTTCTAAATAGTAAGGTAATGCCAACTTAGTTTCTGAACTAGTAAAACTCGAAAATAATTGAAAGTTTAAGAATGTCAGTATAGTAGTTCAACATCTTTAATTAATTATTATTATTTTTTTCGTTTTTTTGAAGCAAATTAACATAGAATACGGATAAATCGTATTTTTATGAATTTAATAAAAAAAGTTATATTTTAAAACAATCCTTTTGATTTTTTTTTCAGTAACAATCGTGTTTAAAGTTACTGTTTTTATATTTTTTTTAAATATTGAAATATTTATTCAAATTTGGACTTTAACTAATTTATTTTAATTGAATCCTTAATTTGAAAAGTAATTCCAATATCCTCTTAAGATTTTTTTTTTTGTTTTAAAGTTATAGGCTTAAACACAAAATTCAATTTTATAACAAAATAAATTCATATTTTAAAACAATATTTCTTTGTACGGAATCGTATCATAATTTATCCATATCCCATAATTTTAATTAACTGCCTTACTGATCTCGCATTAACTTACATGTAATTAACATCACTAGTATTTTGACATCATTCTTGTATAATGTTAACTTCTACTTGAAATCTCACGCTTATTAAGATCATCTATAAGAATGAAATAATATTTTTTTATCTTAAAAACATATACTTTTGTAAAAAAAAAAAAAAAA
>Ga0209700_103569_pt1 | contig 29578 bp, 13 predicted proteins | sample SiratroredBW_FD_187528 | JGI IMG/M metagenome (GOLD analysis project Ga0209700, IMG submission 187528) | Root nodule microbial communities of legume samples collected from California, USA - Siratro red BW (SPAdes) (version 2) | ecosystem: Host-associated > Plants > Roots > Nodule | place: USA...
ATATATATATATATTTTAAGGACAACATGTGTGTTTGAATTTTGCATTAAGACATTTAAGTCGTGAAAGTTTTCATATTAAGTGTAATATTTCATTTTTAATAGAGTTTTTATTAGTTATTTCATCTTGTACTTTATTAAGAATATTTCATTTTCATCCTTTATTCTTTATCGTCTTGATACTCTTCTCTCCCTCTTTGTTTTAGGATTATTGTTCTTCCCTCTTCTTAACTACTTTTTTTAACCACTCTTTTTCTTCATAGTAATTATTTTTAAGCAATTTTTATGACATTTTTCTTTAAGGATTGTGATGAAATGATAGTTCTTTCAATGGTTGGAGAAGGTGATTTAAAAAAAAAAAAAAAACTTCACCAGTAGTAGAATTTTCAATAAAGTATAATAAAAGAAAGAATAATGTTTTTAAGAAGGGGTAAAGTCCTTCTGGGAGAGATTATCACTACCCGTAATGGTTGTATTCCATATAATTATGCTTCATTACTTTGTAATAGGCACTGGTCAAATGTATATAATTAATATGTAATTGTCTTTAAGTTGACACATAAATATTTTTCTTTGCATGATTTTGTATGGTAATAATTTTTATGTCATTAAGATTTTTATGTGATGGTGAATAGTGACTAGTATCAAATTAAGACTAATCCAAAAATTAGTGAGTTCAACAAAGATTAATATTCCATCTTTTAAAAATATTTTCTGAAGAAAATATTTGCAAAGGTAAAAAAAATATTATCTTAAATAATAATTTTAGGAGATACTAAATATATTGTGATTGTCACCGCCCCAAATCTAGGGATGAAACAGCAGCATTTAGTAATTTGTTAGTATTAAGCTGAAATGGAAAAAAATGATTTCTTTGTCCAATTTTGAGATCTTTCCTCTTAGGGTTTATGTTTCTTTCAAACTTATTAGCATGTAAAATGATTAGGGTGTACTTTTCAGATAAGACTTTCTCTTCAAGATCTATGATCCAACAAGATTGGTTCAAGTTACTGCATCATCTTTTCATTCCTTTTGTGTGCAAGCTACATCATATTTATCTGGTTTTTGAACATTGACATTGTCATTTTTTTCTTTTGCAAATTGGTGAAACGTATCGTTCATGAATATTTTGCTTCCTTAAGCAGATTTTGTTCCATTTTTCCTTCTGTTCTCTCCAAAACAACTCTCAATTAAGAGTTTGAACTCAATAAACAATATATATATTTAATAAACAAAGTTAATCACATTTTCTGATTTTTTTTATTTTAAGTTTTTAAAATTATTTAAGTATTTTATTGTTAAAAAAAATTAGTCCTATTATTAATTTTTTGTTTACTTAAAATTCTCATTCTGTGTTGAAACAATTTATAAGTTGGATCAAATCTTCATTTTTTTCAACCTCGGCATAAAAATTTTCTGTAAATACAATAAAAAAAAATCAAATCCCTCTATCTATATCATAATCTCACATTTTACGCTTTCAAAATTTATAGTGTGTCTTAAAATCTGTAACATTTTTTAATTGTGAAAATAAATATTTGTTAATTTTAAATAGAAAAATTGATGATATGATTATTTTAAATAGCAAAAGTCAGAGTTTTAAAATTAATTATTTCTTTTAACACGAAAAATCAACTACTTTAATCAGTGAATTCTTCATACTAATTGTTAATCATATATTTTATCATAATTAAGCATATTTATGTCAAGTTGTCACCAACCTAACCAACCCACTGGTTTTTCTGCAATCACTGATAGAAGCAATAAAATGATAAATACTTCAATAGGTTTGACCTCGTTGACTCAGCATGACATTATTGACATTGAATTCACCATTCAATTTGCATTAAAAAACACGAAAACAAAATGCATTTATCCACTTCTGGACTTTTTTACCTAGAGTTTATGGAATGTTGATTCATTAACTAGTCTAATGGATACAAATTTATAAATAGTGAAATAAAAATATTTGATTATTGTAAGACTAAATGACATAAGGATTAAGTAATTTTTATGTCATATCACATGTATCTCTTGCTAATTGGAATCGGCACTCTTCTCACCTTTCAAATTACTTAATTATATATTATAATATAATATACTATAAGGATTTACAAAGAAACTAATGAATACTATATGATTTCGTAAAAAAATACTTAATACATCTGATAAGGATTTATAAAGAAAATATATACTTCCAAATAGTGTATACGTATACAAAATCAGTCCAAAATTATTTTCATTACATGTAATGTGATCTATTTATATACCAATTACGATAATAGTATAAAATTATATTAATAATATAAAGTTATAAAAAAAATAAGAGTAATTTAACAAAAATAAGATAATATATCATTCAATTTCATAGACAACTTATAAAGAATCCAACAAAATTTTAACAGATCCATTTCAATGTATTAAAATCAAAATATCACCTCAACATCAAATGTATGCAAGTTTATTATACTTTATTTGTTTATAAACACATTATATCTTTAGCTGGGTCTGATTCAAATGAAAAAGAGATAATAATAATTACAAAAATACATTTTAAAATACTTGTATTAATATTATACTGTAAATTAACATTTAAATCTTACAAGTGGATTGTAAAATCACTAATCAAGGTAAGTTAATTGCATCTAAGGTATACGCAAATATAAATGTCATATGTAAAAAATTTCTTTCAGTATCTCATCGCTTATTGTCTCTTAATTTAGGTGATTTAGATCATTATCAAACTATGAAATATAAAGATTTGTGTTAGTTACATGTATTTGTACTTAAAGACATATAATTATAAATTAATTGTCATATCATTTTAAATATGTAACTTCAACTAAAAATATAATATATATTATGTAATACAAATTCACATAAATATTACCCAAACTCATGATATCATTTTCTTATTAGTTAATAGAACAAAACAAATTATTAAACTTATAATAATGTCACTTCAGCAAAACTATGTAGCTTATAACAAAATATTTCCTAGAATCTTTCCTGTTAGCTTGAGCAATATGTGTCATCACTTCAGCATTTTATATTTGATTGATATGCTTCTGAAAGAGAGAAAATTAATTTACTTTGTTCCTCCTTTGAACTAAAATCCAATTATTTGAACAATAAAAGGCATCACTTTAATAACATGTATATCACTTAAACAATATAACTCTTTGAGACAAAGAAATCAAAACAAAAACTCCCAAAAATGCATTGTCTATGTGACTAATCATTTCTTAAGCTATGGGCTTCCTAGAGGAGAAAGGATCATTTCAATCTCTCTATAACAAGTTTTGGCTTTTAGCTTGAATAATGAATGATATTGTTCAAGTGTTCATCTAATCATCCAAACGACAGTGCTATTTGTTCAAGTTGATAGTCATCAGTTAAGTATTCAAGCAAAATATGTAGAAATAATAAATTTTGTAGAAATTTAAAAAATGTATCCAAGTTCAAAATTTTTGAATCCAATTACCCTAAGAAGTTTAAAACAAATAATTGAACAATAAACACATAATTTTACTCATTTTAATCATCACATCTCATTTTAACTCTCTTAACCATTGTTAATGTTCTAACTGAAATCAATCAAATTCAATTTTAAAACCCAATCCAACAATTCAATAACACTTACAATCATAATCAAATAAATAAATCCATTATAATTTAAGATAACTTTTCTTACTTAATAATTACTTGTTCCTCGAACAATAGTCATGAAATAATCAGATAACACCACAAAATCCTAAATACCAAATAAAACACGATCAAATAAATTAAAACTTGAATAAAGAAACATACTAATTAAGATTATCATATTACTCAATTAAGAAAACTTACAAACCGTTCAAACAACTGCAAAACAAGCTAAAGGAATATAAATTTAAAAGATATTATAGCAAAATTGTAATTATTTCAAACTAAAATTTGTTTGAATTAAAATGCTCTAGAATATGTAAGTTATTGCATGATATGTTTCGTTCTTAATAAAGATGAAAATTATAATTAGAAATTTAGAAGATAAAAACTTTTAGAATAATAATAAATTTATTTCAAAAGAATCAATTGAAGTTAATTTTATTTCAACTATTATCTCACTAATACTATAAAATAAGAAAGTGAAAATTAACGTAAAAAAATTAGAAATATAAGAAAGAAGAGAAAATGAAAGAAGACTTACATCTTCCACTTTATCCCTTTAATAATTTTCATGCACCCTTCTCTTTTAGTACAAAAATTACTTTTTACCTAATCATCTACGTACAAAATCTCAAAAGTATCTCTTAATTATTATGATAACTCGTTCCATTCACAAATATTATATATAAAATAAAATAAAAATATACTTTTTCATATAGAAATATTTATCGTATCGTATCTTCTTATAAGAAAAAGATAAATAATCGATTTAGTACAACAAATATTGATATATTTTATTATTTGTATAATAATAAAATTATAATTTTAATATAAAAATTTTAATTCCGTTAATTTTTATTTCAATTCTATTAATGGTTGAAGTGATTGAACACGTGTTTAGTATTTAGTAATCATCCCATGTATTCATTAAATAGAAAAATTAATATTAATATATAGTTATTACAAAAAATATTAATTTTAGTAGGAGGTTTTTATTGGAGGTTACCAAACCTCATGTAAGCCACATACCTAATGGAGGCTTTTCAAAATCCTGAAAAGTTCTGATGGTTTTTTAATAAACCGTATTAAAATTTCATTACTTTAGTATTTTATATTTTAATTAATTTTAATATTTCAAAAAGAGAAAAATCGCATTAAAATTTCATTAATTTAATATTTTATATTTTAATTAGTTTCAATATTTTAAAAAGAGTTAGATTTTACATCTTCATAAAACATTTCTGAAGCTTGACCTAGTAACGTGAGATTTTCCTTCTTCAATTGAGGTTCAGACTCTCCAATTTTCCAACTTAGTATATGGATTTTCACTTTCAATTCCAACTCAGCCCATAAAAATTGCTTTCTAATAGGAGCACGTTCTTACTCTCACTTGTAAACCCTATTTGATATTTGTTTTTTCCATTTAAAAATTAATTTTCACTTTCTCCATTTCTCATGTCCTATATCACTTATGTAATTAAGTCTTAGTGTGTCATTTGTTTTAGTGAACAAATTATTTTAAAATGATTAACTTGAAATAAAATTAAAATTATTGTACTAATGTTAACATTTTTTATTATACTTAAAATAAAATATATTAATATTTATTTTACTAAACCAACTATTTACCTTAAATAAAACAATAACTAATATAACTTATGGTTATCGGAAGACTTTTCATAAGGTCAAATGTTTATTATTTAATTATGTTGTCATAATTAAATATCACACAATTGTGATTTTTATTTCTCTCTTTTTCTTTTTTTCTTTTATTCAGTTTCTTCCCTCCTGGTTTCCATTAATTCCTATAATTGTTTCTGATATAAATTTGAGTTTTTATTTGGAAACCTACCTACATGCGAGGCGAAAGAGCAACAACACAGGAAAAACAGTCAAAAACGGCAAAGAGAAAACTCCGACAATTTATTGTATATGTTTCCATTCATTCAAAAAAATGCTAAATACATCTTTGCAAATAAAACAAGTCATTGTAACTTTAAGAAAAATACTAACAGGACGTTAAAGAATAAAAAATATTTTCAATAAAATATTATTTCTGTTTCTAAATATATTAATTTATACTTTAAATTTAATTACAATATTAATATTTTATCAGTTTATATTATTTTTTTAAAATTATCCTCAATTATTGGAATACTCTTCTATTTAGATTGTTTTTACATACTAAATTAATTTTTAAGAATAAAGAATTTTTAATGATGATAAATAAATTTGGATAGTATTATTACTAAATATATTCCCATTTTGATGGAAAATGTTCGTATTCGTATATGTATAAGTAATATTGAGATTTTAAATCGAATATGAGGAGGGAATGAGAATTAATTTTTTGATCTCATATTTATTCTTATAATTGTCTACAATTTAAAATATTAAATTATTTTACTTTATTAATTAGTCTCATAAACTTATTTTTAGTCTTTTGTTTAGTTCCTGTGTTGTTTTTTTTATTTGAAGAACTTTTCTTTTTCTACACCATTTTTTTTCCATTTTATCTTAAATATTTTAGTCACTTGATATCATTAAGTTCACTTATATCTTTAAGTATTTGCCCTTACATATTATTTTTTTATGCGATTTAATTAATCTATTATCTTTTAAGAAAAAAAAAACTTAATTTCATCTTCACGATACACATTTGGTTATTTTTATTCGTTTTCAGCATTTTCATTTGTTATTTATTTATTATCACGTGACAAAGTATGGTTCTAAATGTTAAATTCTCAATTTAGTAAAATTTTAACTTATTAGATAATTTAATAAATTAATCTTTTCTTTCCTATTTACTCATATATTAAAGACATTTTTTTTATCAATATATGAAAAAAAGTATAATAATATAATAGATGTCGTAGTTGTAATTAGTTTTTAATTGTAAGTATTTTTTTATGATTATTTAATATTTATATAATTATTATTTGATAGTTTATTTTAAGATTTATGTAATATTATTTTAATACAGGATATTAAAAAATTATGTATCATTTTAACATTAAATCTTTAATAATATTATGTTTTTTATTACAATTTTTATTTTGTTGTAAAAGTAATTTAATTAACATTTAAGACAATATTAATCTTATATATGCTATGAAAATAAATATAAATTTTTATTTTAGAGATTAAGACTAAATCAACCCTACAAACCTCTGGTAATCCTTAATAATCATTATTTCATGTACTTTAATTGAAATTGAATATTATATAATTACTTAAGTAAAGTAACTATGGATATTTTGACAAAAACAGTATTGAAAGAAACAAACAATTAAAAAAAAAAAAACTATCTTACATATAGTGGTATATCAAATGGATCAATCCACAAATTATTTATTGATTCCTTAGTGAGAACACATAATTATGACTATGAATACACCTAACTTTAATGAGCAGTTATGAGCTAATAGCGGTCGGTGATTCAAGATTAGCACATAAAGCATATCTTTAGAGTCAATAAACTTTGATATAGAGGATTGGTCTTTGTTGGTTTTTGGTGCATATTAAATAGGTTAGTTTAACCAGACGTTAATTAATCTCAATCCTATGCCTATTATATAGATACATACATAGATATGAAATAAAGATTATGTCCGATATAAGTGAACAAAATCTACAGTAAAAAAATATATTTTAATTATTGATTGATGGAATAAGTATGAGTATTATTACGATATTTGAATTTACATATATTTATCAATAATAAAATATGTATATATAATATAATATAATTTATACTTTATATTAACTTCTAAAATTCCATTTATTTAATGTTTTATTTTAATTTTAATAATAATTATATTTTTATATTAATGATTAATGATTGTAGATATATATTTTTTAAATTAAGCGAACAAAATAAAAGTATTAATGATAAGAACATTAACTATGAAAGAATTTTTTAGAGTTTAATTTTATAGATGCTTTTATTTGAATTTATGAAATTAAAGTTATTTTTAAAGACATTAGTTTTAGTTTATAACTTATTTGAATTTGGTTTTTATATTTGTTTTAGTCTTTGGAACCTAATATATTCTCAGTTGTGACTGAACTACCACGGGATCAATTTTATTCATATTCTTCACACTGCTAATATTTTTAGAAATTTAAGTGTAATATTCTTAATAAAATCCTGGTGTAGCATAAAAAAGTGAGTTAATGTAATTCTTTTTGAAAAAAAATGAAACAATTGTGTAGGATTTTAAAAATACTATAGTATTATTTTAATTCAAAACAATATTAGAAAGATTAAATATAATCTACTAAATTATTAATAATTTATATATACATATATATGAATAAAAAATAATTTATTAATTTAAGATCTGTTGTTTGTTTACAGGGAAGTTTAAAATACATGCTTACACTTTCTTTAAAAGATTTTTGCTTTCCTTTCATCAAATAGAATTTTAGTAGTTTATTATTCGAGTCTTTTGGTTAATTAAGTGATTTGAAAAGAAGTAAAGTAATATTTTATAAAAGTATCTGTGTCCTGTGAAACAGGTACATACCCGGTTCGATTCCCCGGCTGGTGCAACTTTTTTTCATTTTTGTAAAAACAACGTAATTAATAGTTCATTTTCTGTTTTACTAGATTCACATTCTTTAATAAACTCAAAGAATTCAATCTCATAAGTCTAAACAAAATTTAAAAAGGTGTGCTAAAACTTTAATCTTACAAGTTTAAACAAACGTTGATAAATAAAATGGTGCAATTGAATATTTAAGAGATTTTATCGTAGGTACTAAAAGAAAATTTTGGCAGTGACTGATTTTTGAAAAAGGCAATCTGAGTCTTAGTGCTTTTTATTGATGAAGTTGGTCTTCAAACGTAAAAGAAAAAAGAAAGTTTTTCATACCTTTAAAAAACGTGATTAAAAGAGAAATGTTTGTGAATATATTTAATTCAAAATATCCACATATAATCATAATATTACTTTTACTTTATTAAAAAATTATCAAACGAGTCTAAATTTGCTAGTTAATTCAATTTATTACATGTTTGGATGAAAAAAACTTTTTCTATAATAAATTAAAAAAAAAATTAATCTAGGCCACCCAAATTGAATCCATGATGGTTGGATTAACCCATCAACTTATCTTAAAATGAAAAAAGTTCACCTCATTGTAAAAATAATATTAAATTAAAGATTTAATTATGTTATTATATATATATATATATATATATATATATATATATATATATATATATATTGTGTAAAAGTTTCAAATTTTTGAATTGATTAATAAAAGTAATATTAAAATTTAAAATTATAAACTTATGAAATTTAGAAAGTAAATTACTCTAGCATTTTCAATTTTTGATTATATATTATATGAATCTTTTATTAAATATAAAGAAAATAAAAATATGTTTTTTTACTTTATAACAATAAACATTTAAAAATTTAGATAAACAGTCTTATTTAATTCATTATAATCCATGATAGGTAAGATTGAATGAATATTTTAAAAATTACAGGTAAATAACTTAATCCATTCATTTTACCAAACTGATCTACTATATATATATATATATATATATATATATATATATATATATATCATAATCATCATCAACCAACTTTCTTTGTACAATTTATTCGTAAAGTTAATACACTCTAGTAATATGTTTATAAACGTAGAAAACGCGATGCTTATTGATTTCTATATATGTTTTTAATTGTTGGATTATTATGGTCTTACATATAAAAAAATTAAACGGATAAGTAATTTAAATATAATTTACCATTTTTATTTAAAATAAGATAATAATTATAAATAATAATCGTATTAAAATAGAAGAAGTAGATCCATCGAGAGAGCAAAAAGAGGCGTTGGTATTCTAATTACACTGCACAATCATTACGCATGATTATCTTCATTTTATATTTTTTAAATAAAAGAATGAATTTAAAACGTTTATTTGACTGTTTTTCAAGTTACAAAAAGAGAAAAACGCATAAAGTAGACCGACTTTAATAACTCTATAGACTTTATACAAAATTAGACTACGTCAATGCGTCACTAATGACGGAAAGAAGGCACAATTACAGTGGTGATTTTTTTTTAATCTATTTTCAATTGAACAGTGAGTATTTTTATATAAGGTATGTTTTTGGATTTTTTTTAGTTTTTTTATAAATTAAAGTTAGCTTATATATAATTTAAGTCGTAAATGTTTTACAAAATTTTAGAGAAATCTTGTCAAAACCAACGTATATTTGGTAAAAGATGTAGAATAAAAGGGAGTCAAATGCGAAATTCACATTTTATTTTCTTCGATGTGAGGCGTGAGTCTTCGTCCTTCAATTGTTAGCCATATAATTTCAATTTTCTCTCTCCTATCATTCATGGTCAAATTCTTCATAGATTTCAAACAAAATGCAAAAATAACGATAGTTCTTATCCATATCACGGGAAAAATGTTAGACTCAAAGATAAAAATCTTAGTTGTAAGTTATTTCATGTTTTCTTGTTTTTTGATTTTCAATTACAATTTTAAGATTGTAACTCAAAAATTTAATATTAATGGTTGAAAGTCCGTACTATAAGGATATTTTGTTTGGTGATTGTGAAATAATATTTGAATATTGCATTGACAATAAGTGAAAGCAAGGGCACCCCATGTCCCAATGTATTTGTCTTTTCTAGCTTAAGTCAATAATACAATTTATAATTGAATTTTTATTTTGTTTTTTTCTTTTTGTTATTAGTTGAGGCAACATGAGAGGTATGATAGATAATTAAAAAAAAAAAGAAAAAAAAAAACAAGTTGGTTTTTTCATTTGTTGTTTTTGGGGTAAACAAAGGTACAACAAGTTTTGTAGATTCGTACGTTTGGTGCCAAACTTTAGTGTAAAGGCCAAATGGTTAACTTTGGGAACCGGATCGTACTACGAAGGAACCGTACCTAAGCCGATTGGTGTAGTTGGGTTGAAGTATTCATTTGGGAAATAATAATAATATTAATAATAATAAACGTAAATAAAATTGGAATCCGTACCTTATTCTCCCTCATAGTGACACATGGATTCCTCCATTCACTCACTTTTTTTTGTGTGAAATAAATAACAAATTTAAAAATATAGAGAAAGTAGTGCTGCACTTCTTATTTTATTTTTTGGAAAAATATAAACTTACATCAATTTTGGAGTAGATTTGACGTAGATTCGTAGAAGAAAAGAGAAATAAAAAAGCAGCGAGAGAAGACATATGATAAATGACAAGAAACGAAGAAAAGTTATGAAATAATGTTTACGTGTAGAAATTATATTTAGTATTATGGACGAGTTCGGAAATTTTTAAAACTGACAAAATAACAATAATTAAAAATTTAAAATAATTAATTTGTTATATCTAAAATTCAATTTTTTTAAAAACATTTTTTAAAATTGAAAATTATTTTATTTTTATTTTTAAAATGGATCCTAAAATTCACATTCCGTTAAAATACACTTGGAAATAAATTGATAGAATTTTATTAGTTACTTTATTTTAGCTACTCCGAGTAAGATTAAATTGTTGGTTTTGACAACTCTAATTAAAAACTAATTATATATTTAATCTACTTTATAAAATTAATAAATATAATTTGAATGTATTTTATTTTAAACATATAACGTATTTAATTATTTATCTGTCTAATAGACAAGAGAATTTATAAAAGTTACATTACTAAGTAAAAAACTTTAAAACTATTTTAGCAAAAAGAAAACCCAAACTTCCTATTTTGTTCTCTCTTTTGACTTTTATTTTCTTCCTTCCCCGCCTACATCCTATATATATATATATATATATATATATATATATATATATATATATATATATATATATATTTAATTTAATGCATTGTGGTGCTTTTATCTGATTGATTAGCTTTTGAAATTTTTAGTAATTAGTATTTGAATTTCATTTTGTATACACCGACAGTGTAACGTTATAATATCCGCCAATAAACCATTACTATTTATGTAACTTTTGAAAATAATTTTTACAAAATTAATAAATATAGAACACAGTTTATGACTAAATTGTAACAATTATTCACATCATATATTCCTTACTTACAAGTATTAAGTAAAATTATTCTTAAAATTATTACAACGCCTGAGAAAAGAAAAGGTGCAAATGCAAGTTAGGCAAATCATTAAGTACAGTGAGTGTATATTTTACCCATAACTAAAGTTATTAAAAACGAAAATTCATTTTTTTGTTTGGAAAAAGGAAAAAAATAAAAAAATGAACAGAAAGAAATATTATTTAATTAGAAAACATAAATGAAACAGGAAAGTTGCTTCATTGATTATTACTATTATTAATTTAGTTATTTATTATTATGATTATTGTAAGAATAAAAAAATATTGTGGAAAGGACTGAATTGATTATTATTATTTAAAAGGTGGGAAATATAAGGAATGATAATAAATAGTGAAAATGCAGAAAGAAAGGAATATAAAACATAAAGTGGGCGTATTAACTGTCTTGCAAGTAACGATGAGCACACCCATCACCGTCTCTACCCTACACGGTTTCCATTCACCCCACCAGAGTAGCAAAACTCATCATAACCGTTTCTCCTCCAAAACATCATGTTCCAATTTCGATAATCCACGGTCTCTATTTCCTGCGTATGTGATACGAAGTGTTGCACATTCCTGTTGACTTGACCATTCTAAAATTGTATTCTCAAGCTAATTGCAAAATAATACAACCAACACTTTTCTTCTCTCCATTTCTCTCTCTCCGTGGAAGGTGGTATTTATTAGGTGCAGGATTTTTCTGTCCCTTCTACCGTATTATAAGCTCCTATAAGTTCTTAAAGCAAAAACTAGCACACCCTTTGCTCCAGCACGCTGATTTGAAATTTTTCTGTCCTTGAGGTAATGCAATTTTAGCATTTTACTCACACCCTTTTCTTCTTGGTATCTGGGGATGCTTTTTAAAAGAAAAATTAAAGTTTTTTTCTTTTGTACTGTTTGGCTTGCCGTGATGTAATTTCTATTGTTTCTCTATCTGGTCTTCTGAATATAATAATAGATTAATTGGCTTGTGACTCCTTAAAATAATGGGTATTATTGTTATTGATTAGTGTAGTCAATGGGGACGTATAATGATGGTTGTTTCTGCATTATCAGCATAAAAAAATAATAAGCAGCAGCAACAATATTAACAATCTTTAACTCATGGTTTCTGGTGATTTGAATTAAAGTGAGTATTTTTTTTGGGTTGATTAGTTTATTCTGGTATCTATGTGGGATTTGCAGGCATTTACGGAAGGTGGGGTTTGACTTTGCAGGTTAAAGGTGTCAGCTGTGGAGGTTACGGAAGGTCAAGTTTTTGATTGATTGGAGGTTCTGTTACCCCTACAGCACTGCATGTTTGTTGGCTTTTAATTGAGATTTTTCTCTTGGGGGCTTCCATCACCGAATGGAATTGGATCTTTCATCTCAGATCAACTCATTGTTCCTGGGTTCTGATTGCTTTCAGTGGTTTTCTCATTCCATGTGGGAAGCTTTTGATTTTTCATGGTTCAATCCCTCAGATGTTGTTGACGAGTTTGAGTAAATCTAGTTAGTCTGAGAAGGTTGTTTTCGGGACCACCCTCTTGGCTTTGAGACTTGTGTGTTCTCAGTTGTGGATAAAGTGTGATTTAGTAACTTGAAGGTGTTTCTAGTTTTTTTGTTTTTGTTTTTTGAAGAAGGGGTTGGGATAAGATGGATGAAGATGGTAGCAATTCTTGGCTAAGGAGGACGAAATTCTCCCACACAGTATGTCACCGGTTGGATTATTCCAGTTCCAGATTAGGGTCTTTCAGCATTCAGCCAAGGACACAGCACAGTTCCAGTATGAAATCAAGGCCAGATGTAACTTTTATTTCCAAAGCCTCCTCGCAGGTTCAGAAAAAGCCCATAATGAGCAAGCAGAGATCTTTGTCCCCTTTGCCTGAAACCTCTCTCTCTGAAACCTTCAAGGAAGCTAGACAGGAGCGGAAGAGGTTCTCCACCCCTGGTCCAAGGAGGAAAGAGCATGATAAGAGAATCATGGGGAAGTTACTGAACAAGGATTCTCATGTATCCAGTTCTAAATCCCCTCACAGCAGTCCAATGACTAAATCCCCTTACAACAGTCCAATGACCAAATCCCCTTACAGCAGTCCAATTAGACACCTTGCTTCAATGAAATTAAGCGACAAGTCCAAGCAGCGCAAGGATTCAGGATGGACAAAGTATTTTGAACATGGAGGAGGAAGGGTAACTGCTGTGGAAACAGCAGAGGAATGGAATGTTGATCTCTCTAAGCTCTTTGTTGGTGTAAGGTTTGCTCATGGGGCTCACAGCAGGCTTTACCATGGCATGTATAAGGATGAAGCTGTGGCAGTAAAAATTATCAGGGTACCAGATGATGACGAAAATGGAATGTTAGCTGATCGATTGGAGAAACAATTCATTAGAGAAGTAACACTTTTATCTCGTCTCCACCATCGAAATGTTATAAAGGTAATCTATAGTTCAATCCTTTACCTTCTTTTGTTTACACTGTTTATACACTTTTAATTGCTTCATTTTAAAAGCTTGTGGTGCTGTTGTTGTTTTCTGATGAAAAGAAGATATGCATGTGTATTATTTTTTACACCTCAACTTTAAAACCTTTTAAAAGGAGGATAAGGTGGAACAAGAAGCAGAGGACACATCATATTTTTAGTGAAGAACAGCACTGCACGCACCGGATTAACTTTTTCTAAGTTTTGTCCTTTGCTTTTTTTTCTGATGCTGTCTGTTTTTCTCGTTGAATACAAAGCGGACATATCCTTTATTTTGTGTTGCTAATTACTGGACTAGACCCTTTAATTATGTTTAAATAATCACCTGTGAAAGTAAGAATACTGCATTATACATCCTTTATTATAGTCTCATTGCAAACTCATATAGTGTTGAGAGAATTTAATGTGATTAGAGGCTGGTAATTATACACTGATCTCATTTATCTTGATCTGATTACACAGTTCGTAGCAGCATGCAGAAAGCCGCCTGTCTATTGTGTTATCACAGAATATCTATCAGAAGGTTCCTTGAGGTCATATTTGCACAAGTTGGAGAAAAAAACTATTCCTCTAGAGAAGCTAATTGCTTTTGCTCTGGATATTGCCCGAGGGATGGAATACATACACTCACAAGGTGTCATTCACCGAGACCTTAAACCAGAGAATGTCCTTATTAATGAAGACTTTCACCTCAAAATTGCTGATTTTGGCATTGCTTGTGAGGAAGCTTACTGTGACTTATTTGCTGATGACCCTGGTACCTACCGCTGGATGGCACCTGAGATGATCAAAAGAAAATCCTATGGGAGAAAGGTTGATGTATATAGTTTCGGGCTTATCTTATGGGAAATGGTTACTGGAACTATACCTTATGAGGATATGACTCCCATCCAGGCTGCTTTTGCAGTAGTAAACAAGGTATGCTCCTTTGCAATTAAGTCATATGGAGATGTAATGCAGATATCACAATCTACTAATATTTGTAACATCATTCTTCATTGCCAGTAACTGTCTTCCTTGTAAAGTTTTGTATTGCTTTTGTGCTCTGCATTGAAATCCTATCAATGATAGAAAAAGGTCCAAAGCCTCATTTATCCACCCAAATCGCACTTCTTCTATGGTTTCTTATCTTTCTGTGTTGTTGGTTGCTCAGGGCCACTAGCACATAAGAGTAGTGCCAACTATAACTGTGTTCAATTAATGACACACATCACTTGCAGATAGACAATGCATACTATGTTTTGCAATCTTTGAGTGTATTTTATGAAAGTGATTGCCAATCTCACGTGTAGCAGGCATTTTTTGCCTTGTTCGCCAGGGAAATGTTGGTGCTTTCGAAGTTTCAGATAGTGAGGGAAAGGACATTTTTCCTTTTTCAAAGCTTCCTCCACTTTACTTATGTCATGATTTAGCCAATCTTTTCGATTTACAGCCATTTTTTTTTTCTTCTCATTTTTACTCGCTTTACTTTAGTTTTTATTTCAATGTTGAGTGATGATTGCCAAAGGAGGCATCATTCTCCTGGCCGAGGAAATCAATCATATTGCTACTGAATAAATTGCTCACAAATAACCCATCTGATGAGTACTCTATAATTTGTAGCTAAACCAATTGTAATTTTGAGATGTTGCTAAATCCTTGCTTAGGTACCTCCTTTGCTTTGAAAACAATGGCTAAAGTAATAGAAATGATTTTCATCCATTCTTGACTTGTATTGCTTTATCCATTAGTTTATATGAAATCGTTACATGATATATCTGTTTCATCAAGTGATGTGGCACAGTAGTTGATAACATTCCCCAGAATGGGGTTTGTGGAATTCTTAGGATCATCATGTATAGGTTAATTGTGGGAAATATTTGCTAGTGAAAACTCAAATGGCTCTGTTTGCAATGAAATTTTAATTTCTAATACTTTTTGTGATCTTGTATTCAGAATTCAAGGCCAGTTATTCCTTCAGACTGTCCAGCTCCAATGCGAGCTTTAATCGAGCAATGTTGGTCTTTGAATCCGGACAAGAGGCCTGAGTTCTGGCAGGTTGTTAAGGTATTAGAACAATTTGAATCTTCGCTTGCACGTGATGGAACCCTGACTCTGGTGCAAAACGTTTGTTGCCAAGATCATAAGAAAGGGCTTCTCCACTGGATTCAAAAGCTTGGTCCTGTGCATCAAAGCAACGGTCCTGTGCCTAAACCCAAATTTACATGAGTCTTCGAAGTGGGCTATGTCTTTTTGTAGTATACCGGGTTCATTGTAATTAATATTGAATGGTTTGCTATACCCAAAAGAAAAACCAAAGGTTTGTTTTTGAGGTTCTCTAGCAGTAGTCCTCCTTATGGTGTTCATGTGACAGTAAATTGATTTGTAGGCTTGTACATTGAAGTGGAGACATCTTCTATTTTTATTGTTGTGTATACCACCAATTACAATTAAGTAACTGCACTAGGTTAAAAGTTTTCTTTTTTGGGGAGTGGGGGCACAATTTCTTCTATATTTGTTATAGAAGGTACTTGTATTTTTAGTTTCTGTAATGTTAAAGTTATAATTCTATATTTTTATGTGTCATTTTCTTGACTAATGCAATGAACCTTGCACACTCAACTGGTGAGAGTGTAGCTGCTGATAATTACTTATTTTGCTTTCTTTGTAATTCTGTTTTACTCTTTTTGGGTCATAAAATTGAATCTGAAGTGGGCTACCATTCAACTTAATGATGTGAAATGGCAAAACTCTGGCACTGTAGCAACATTCAATTGCTAATGGAAAAGGGTGAACATGAGTAAAAGTAATGACATGGATGCAAGATATGATGGTGTATCAAACAGTCATACAAGATATTTGTTGAGATTCAAGGGTATTAAAGTAACTAACAGGGTTTTAAGTAGCTGATATGGATCAAAACTTTTTGTTGATGATTACCTTTTTCCATCTAAAATGTCTCAGTATTCAGTGACCTAATGCACAGGCAGTAGGTTCCGGAATGCATGTGACGATAAAACTTAGTGTTAGGGGCATTTGCTTTTGGGGTTTATGCAATATACTCTACCTTATACTACCTGTGGCTTCAACTAACTAACTAAATACTTGTCCACTATGTTATTCCTCATGGAAAGCTTAAATATTATAAACTTTATTATTTGGTTGCTGTTTGTTGAGCAAGTAAATGAGTCACATTCACAACACTTTACCCATAAATGACATGTAGGAGCAGGTTTATGTTTGTGTTGTCAAATTATAGCTTTAGCACTTTTACTACACACGACTTAAGTGTGTTCAATGAATCTGAAGGGTTGCATGTGACTAGCTAAATTCTATTGGATCAGTTGGCTATGCTAAGGCCTTCAAATGAGTATTACACATGTTTGGTAAAGAAAGGGTGCATTTGTTTGTTTGTTTAGGAGCATGTAGCAGTGTGACTCAGCAAGCACGCTAGTTGTAGATAAAAATTCAATGTTGCTGATGTAATTTGGCTAATGCTTTGTTTTGTCGAAATGCAATGTTTTTGCTGACCTATGCCCTTGGTTAGGTGGCCATGCATTTGCAAGCATAAGCATTATCACGTTATAAATTATTGAAACGTTATTGCAGTAGGCCCCGTGACATATATTTTCTTTTTGAAAGTGGATTCTCTTTCATTGGGCTTTTTGTGTTCCAAATAAGACAAGAGTGAGTAGTTTTTGGGCTCTTTGGCAACTTGTTCTCAGGGTTCTCATGATCATTCAATGTTTGTTTGTGAATGCAGAAGATGAAGATGCCAACAGGGACCCAAAAATAATTGCAGAGTGTTCTTGTTGGCATCAATAAATCAATGTGAAGTTTACGTAAGTACCATAAGTTTATGCTTCTTTTCCTTTCTACTGTTTTCTGGTACTGTCAATGACTTATGAAAAGTTAGAAACACACACTCAATTTTATAATTTTTAATAAATAAAAAATGTGTTAACAATTATTCTCTCAGTTTCTTCTTCTATTTGTAGTTTTTTTTAAAAGTTTAATATAATATTAATTACTAGTTAATCTTTATTTAATTTATACTTTGAATTTATTATAAACGAGTAAAATACGAAATTTTATAATTATTTTAGTAGCATCAGGAAAATTGTTATATGTATTAGTTTTCATGTATAAATCTTAGGACACACATAAAATATAATGGAAGAATATGCTTTTAACATTGAAAGCATCTTTGCTATATAAAATTCCATAAAATTCATTATCAATAGCCAAATAAAGCTTAAATATTAAAACATTCTCATAAATAAAAGATAATCTAGTAAATTCATTCAAAATATAATCTCTCTTCACATGAATTTAAAAAGTTTACACATCTTTAAAATATAACTAAATGAACATAAAATAATTACTCTGATATAACTTTATTAACAACATGAGGTATATAATCTCCTGTAACAACATCATTTGCTCATATGTAATACACGATCATCACAGATAAGAAAAGAAAGAAAACACAAACAATCATACAAAAAATGTAAGCTAACTATTTATAACATGCTAAAAATAAATATTCCAACATTTATAATCAAAAATCAAGTCACATTTCAACACTTTATAAACATTGACTCTATTTGAAGAAGAGTGGTGCATTGAATTAAACTCAAATATTAATACCTATCACATCAAGAAGAGTGGTGCATTGAATTAAACTCAAATATTAATACCTATCACATGATCCTTCTAACGGTGAATCCACACAGTCTCCAACCAATCATAACATCATTCCACAGGATAAATCCATATATTTGTCCTGACTAGCTCTTTCAAACTACAGTTTCAGTTGAATGGACCTCTTTCACCACCTCTCACCACTTGGTAGCCTTCATCTGTATGATTATAAGGTACAATAGAGTCAGAATACCTCATTCTCAACAAATCCTTAAACAATGCACATCCTATATTATCCTTACCCGATATTTTCTTTACTAAAAATACTAAGTGTAAAATGTTATTCCACAACAATTGCCAACACATCAAAATCACAGGTTATTACTTATACATGTTATAATACAATTGTGCTCACTTAATTCACCATCCAATTAATTTCTTACTCTCCTTATTCCACAATCATATACAATTTCAAATCATCATTTTTATCAAACTATCAGTAAGTATCTTTTAAAAATTCATTCCTCTCCAAAAACAAGTCATGAACTCAATGTGATAACTCATAATACCTACATATTTTCAAAATTAATTCTAGATCACGGCAAATCAAATTGAGACAAATTCTATATGACTCCCTAACCACATTCAAGACTCAATTTTCTTAATAGTTAGAAGTCATTTATTTATCTACATATAGATGAATCAATCAGTTCTCAAACCGTGAAATAATTTTACATGCGATACGAACTTCTAATACTGCCACAAACTAAATCTACAAAAAAATCAATCAATCAATTTCTCTCATTTCACATTCAAAATCAATCCAAACTTACCAAATCAAAAAGTGTATAGTTTTTTCAAACACATTCACATTCAATTCTCAAGTCTTAGAACTCAATTTGAACATAGAACCTGGTATCTACACAAACATGTCAATTTAACTCTCTTACCTGTCTAAGAGGAGAATTACCTATATAAGACTCAAAGTTAAGACTTGTAAGAACAACGCAACCTTAACCTACCTGCAACATATCGTTTTGATTAATGATTACAATTTTTTTTTTCTTAAAAACCCTAGATCACTACAAGAGGGGAAAATTGATACTTACCTAAATCAAAATGATGATCTCCTAAACTTGCTTTACCGTAGACAATTATACTAGACTTTTGATCTTCAATCTGAAACAAGGAAAACCACCAGATTTTTTCGATAAATAGAGTAGAGAAAAGTATAGAGTTTTGTTGTATCGTGATTTTTGTTAAAATGAATGTATAAATTTGTAAAAGTTATTCTATAATATTTTAATTTAATTTTGTGAATTATAGTATATTATATCCTTTTTAAAATCTTGTAATTTGTACTTTAATACAAGGATATTATAATTTACTTGATATTTAGTATATATATATTTAAAATATTTTGTTTATTTTTATAGAAAGATGTTATAAAACTCAAATCTTTCTGTAATTATTTTATTAAGTAGAAAATAGTTACATATCTTTGAATATAAACGAGCATGGCTACATCTCTATAAATGTAAAATGGAAAGAAAAAACTTTTCTAAACTGTTTTTACTAACTGAAATTTGGAATAATTTGTAATATTTTTAATTCTAATTTATATATTTATTTATCATCTATCTTGAAATATTTATTAACTTTTGACATAAAATAAGATTTTATTATATTCTTTTATTTCTCTTCATGCATTCATAAAGTATAATTTTATCATATTTTATGTAATACAACATTCTTAACTTTTATCTTTGCATCTTTTATATTACCCGTAGGTTTTAACTATTACACTATTTATAATTTTAATGTTACATTTCAAGATATTGACACGCATGTTTATTTATCTTCTTCTAGTCTAAATATGTTTTTAACTGTATTAAATATGATTCTGTCTATTTTCAGTCCAAACAAAGATATTTGTTTGTTTTGGATTTTTGTATTCTTTAATCACTATTTTCTAGTTCTTATTATTAACTGTAGTTATTTTAAGGTTAAAATCGGAAGATATTAATTAGTATAATTAAGGTGTTAAATAATATTTTCAATTAATAATTAAATATTTTTATATGCATGATTTAATTATATTTAATATAAAATATTTTATTTTTTATTTTTTATTTTTCAGCCAATAATTTATTTTTGACATTGTACTTTTATTACAAAATTTATAATTTACTTATGTATAATATTTCAACAATATATTTTAAATACAAAATAAATTTTATAAATAAAAATTACATGTTTACTTTTTTAGTTCACTCTATTGTTTTTAATTTAAAAGCCTCTTTCTCTATATTCTCTCTAATCAAACACTAGTTTTTCAGTGGGGAATCTTTTTGTATTGAAGTCTTGAAGAGGTTGACCATTTTAAAGTATATTGAATCGCTTTTCGAAACTTGTTAAGTTAGTGGAGTTGTTAGAAATTATTTTTAATAGATTATTGTATAAAAATATATTTAAGTTTAGGTAAGAGAAGTTAATATTACTTTTTTTTTTCAACATGTTTGTTGTATAAATATATGAAATTGGATGAAATGTGAAAAAAAGTGAATGTTTGAACGAACTGGTGAATTTGTAATTGTATATTTGTTGTTATAAATTTAAGATAGCATGGTTGATGAATATGGGAAGTGCACAGTAAAATCTTTAGAAACTTTGAGAAATGTCAAATTTATGGTTTGAGGTTGCTCATTGTTCAGGCATGACTCAAATATTGTTAATTAACTCACTTTATTGATAGGCTAGTCACTCAAGCGACAAGGACAATAGCTCAAACAATAACGAGCAATGTGAGTGAGAGAAATATTGAGATAATTTTCTCTTATTTGGAAGCATATAGCTCAAACGTTAGATAGGAAATTCAAGTGTTACTTTTTAATGTTTAAGATTGAAGGAAACACAATGTGCACATGTCATTATGTAAAGCAGAGTGTGAAACACTGGTTGGAAGCTGAAACATGCTAAGATAGTAGATAAACCTTTTGAAATTGTTTAGATAGTGTCTTAACAAGTGGTAGTTACTCAAACATTGATTATAATACTCAAATGCTCAAGTGATAAGATTGTCACTAAAGTGAGCATAGTCTTAGGAAGATATTGCTTTTGGGTTGCATTTTGCTTAACAAGCAAAGGTGTTACTCAAGTGAAATTGTTGTTGCTTTGTCTATATTGATAAGCTTGCTCATAAAACCATATATTGACATGGTGATGACACTATGTTATGGTTGATGTTCTTATACATATTCAATATTTATGTTGATAGTATTATGTATAAATGATGAGATTAATTATATATGATATAGATAGATATATAATTAAGGTTGAGATGCATGATGTGACATATGCCTATTTCAGGTGACCCTTTGTGGATGGTGGATCCTAATTAGATTGTTTATAAATGTATATACTGATTGATATACATGTATATAAGTTTGACCTTAAGGGTGCGTTTGTATCTAACGACGAAAAGTTTTTAAAAAAGAAAAGCGAAGAAAGTGCAAAAAACGAAAACAAATTTTACGAAAAACAAAAAAAAATTCACCCTCAAACTTTCTTCCCTCTTTAAAGAAGATTTACAACGAAAGTTACTTTTTTATTTTATAAAATAATAAATAAAATCAAAATAATTATTAAAATAAATTATTAAAAATATTTTTAAACTAAAAATAAAATTATAAATAATAATTATAATAATAAAAATTATAAAATTATAAAATTATAAAAAAATATTATAATTCATTATTATAAAATATTAATATATATAATTATATATATATATATATATATATATATTACTTTATTATATAATATAATAATATAATATATTTAAAAGTATAAATATTAAATATTATATAATTTTTTTAATAAAAATATTATATAATGATAACATTATTATTAAAATAATTAATAATATAAAAAAATTATTATTCAATAAAGGTAAGTATTTAAATAAAAAATAATAAGATGATAATTTTTATTTTATAATATTAAAATTTAATATTAATATTATTTTAAAATTTTTAATTTTATATTTTAAAAAAATTAATCAATCTTTAATTAATAAATTAATGTATTTTATAATAAATTAAATCTTTTTAAAAAATAATTACGTAATTTAATATTTTTATAATTTTTAAAAATATTATTAATTACATTAAATAAGTTAATTATAATCTTTTTTTAATTATAAAAATAAATTTATATTTTTAATATTAAAAAAATATTAAAATATTTATTATACCTATCACATCATTCACAAACTTTCACAAACTTTCCACTCAAATCTTATCATCTTTCCTTTAATCTAAACAACCAAACTTTCCACACACTTTCATCTCAAATCATCTCAAATCCACTCCCTCAAATCCACTCTCCAATCCAAATACACTCTAAATGAGTGACTTTGAATGAGTAGTTGCATGACATTGATGAGTAATGTAGGGATACCTAAGGTGGTATTATGTCTAGGGTGACAGTGATAAACATGAAACTAACATTAAATAGAAGTGTCTAATTTTACTATTATCTAGTCACATAGACATAACTTCAAGTAGTGCGAGTTGAAAGTGGTTTGTATTTGACTTGGTAGCATGTGTATATTTAGCTAAGATAACAAATGTTTTACCACATGACATTGAAAGTATATATTAACTAAGATCTAATGGGTTCAAAATATAAATATGTTAGGTGTTAACTAATAAAATTTATTTATCATGATTTATAGTCTTTCAAATGAGGTTTTTACACAACTGGTGTAAATTTAGGTGGAAAATACGAATTTGGGAAAAATTGTAAGAAACTACGAAATTGAGTAAGTTGTGATTGGAGGGACGGTTTTACAATGAAAAAGTCGTGTTAGGAAGCACGACTTTAGTTTGTAGTATTTTTTTTGTCGCATATGAAATCGTGTGCACGGAGACGAATTGATTGATTTTTTGTACACATTTACAAGTCGTGCTAGAAAGCACGACTTCTTCATCAAAATATGTTTTTTACATCATAAGTTGTGCTAGAAAAAAAATTGTGAGTAGAAAATTTGCAATACTGTCCTTGGTTACTGGTTCACAGTGGCATTCATTGATCAAATGGGCAAGTTTACAATTCAGTTGATGGGCTTTTTCTTTATGACTGTCTTTATGCTTGCCTTTTCATACCACCAGTAGACCATGAACAACAATCAAATTGGGTTTGTTGTCATATATTCATTAACCTTCTTTGTCATTCTTTTTTGCAATTTTGGTTCAAATGCCACAATATTCGTGGTGTCTGCAGAAAATTATTTTATAATTACGTAAAAACAATTATTTTAATAAAGAAGTTGTGCTTCCTAGCACGACTTATAACTACATAAAAAAAATTCAATTAAGTAGTCTTCGTACGTACGACTTTAGATGTAACAAAAAAAATATTACAAACTAGAGTCTTGCTTTTTAACACGACTTCTTTTTTATAAAACCGTCTCTCCAAGAGACTTACCCAATTTCATATATTTTTTTTTAAATTTTATCCAAATCCGTATCTTCTACTTAATTTTGTGTAAAAAAACCTTCAAATAATGTATTTTTAAAGATAATAAAAAAGTGTATATTATATATAATATAAAATATAATATAAAGTTTATAATAATTGTACAAAATAATTACTTTCAGGATATAAAGTATTTTCATTGAATAATTATCATTTGACGAACTAATTTTCCAATTTTCAACTACTAATATTTCAATTAGTTATTGTTTAAATTTACAAGTTTTAGTTAATTTCAACTATTTTATCACGTAAATAAAAGAATGTAATAGATATGAGATAAAGTATAAAACTTCTATACGCAACTAAATTTGAATAATTTATTAATGATGCATTTAACTAGAAAGAATGTTAAAAAAAAAGCCCATTAACACATGTTTGGAACTTAGAAAAGTCATATTAAATGGTGAAATTATCAGGTGAGTCCAATCATCATATGCACAATCCTGATTACCTTTTATAACACGTAATTATATTATTAATTATTTTTATTTTAAATTTAAAAACTTAAATGCCACTCAGAGATTCGCAGGAACCATTTACATGATGGTTTACGACCACTTTTTAATTTTTTTTTTCATGAAATGAGTTTATGATGAAGCTAGAACTGGCAGGAGTCTCAACTTCAACCTTGAAAATCACATCTATAATACGATAGCAGACATGCTATTACTTGATCCCATCCCAACTCAAAATTGTTGTTGTCTTCCATTTATTCCAGTTATCAGAGAAATAAAAAAAAAAAAGTGGAAAAAAGAAATCTTCTGTTCAGGATGATTCTGATTAGTTGTGTCATGAACCCTATATTTCTTCCCCCAACAATGAAGAGAAAGCAAACCCAGTGACTAAAATCAAAACAGAAAGTTGTTAGAGTGCTTCTTCCTCCACCTCCATCCTCTTTCTGGACCTCCATAGTAAATTGAAAAATACTATTTTGTCTTTTATAATTTTTTTAAAACCCATTCTACCCATCACCCCATTAATACTGAAATCCTGTACCTTTGAACCCACCTCTGCACCTCCGGCGTTGCACTCGCCGTGCACCTCCTCCACCTCTTGCACCTCCTGCACTTTTGGTTACGACCATAGCACACGACCACGTTTGTTTCCGTCGTTCAATCGTTCAATCTTCTTGCACAAAAAGTGGAAAATTGGAGATCGAAGTATTTGACACCTATACATGCAATTGAAAGAATGTTAAGTGTTATTGTAAGTTTAATTACATGTTATAGTAGTAGTTGGGGTGAATTGGATACGAAGGACGGTGGGGGTGGTCGTTGATTTTGACTGAAAACTGAAATTGTAGATCGTAGAAATCGCAAGTGATTCAAAATTTGAAATGACTTGAGGCTTGTAGAAATCGCAAATCATTTGATTTTTTGAACGACTTGCAGTTTCTACAATCCACAAGTCATTCATAAAATTGAATTACTTGTGGTTTCTACAATCCGCAACATATTCGATTTTTCAAATGACTTGCAGATTGTAAAAACTGCAAGTCACTAGATTTTTTGAACGACTTGTGGTTTCCAACGACTTGAACCTTTCACCTTCTTCTTCAAATCTTTAAATTCTCAAGAACCCTACTTTTGTAACAACAAGGACTATTTTTGTCATTTAGTTATGTCTAAAGTTGGAATTTCAAAAATTATAGAGGTGTAGGAAGACATTATGGAAGTGCACGAAGAAGCACTCAAGTTGTTAAATCCCTATATCTTCAATGGGATTTCAGCGGGCCCAAGTTTAAGAGCCCATTTGAAGATATATTGAAGATGAGTTCTTCCTACACCTCCATAATTTTTAATATTTCAAGTTTAGACAAAAGTAAAAGATAAAAATGTCATTTGTCTATATACTTATGATTTTTTTTGTTTCCAACGGATTGTAGAATCCATAAGTGATATATACTTATGGATTCCTCGAGTCGTAAGCTTCTCACTAATAAATACTAAGTTACGGACTACACAAATCATAAGAAAGATTTTTTTTGAAGGACTTACGGATTATATAGTGCGCAAGTTTAAAATGAGGTTATCATGAGTTACAGATTGTGTGATCTCTAAGTAATTTGAAAATCGTAGAAGTTTACGAATTATACAATCCGTAATGGTATAGGTGTATGAAAAAACATTGTGGATTGTAGCATCAGTAATTGTCAATGAATTACGAATTATACAATCCGCAATGCATTTTTTGAAACACCTGTAATTTACGGGTTTTACAGTTCGTAAGTATTAAATTTTTTCAATGACTTGTGGATAGCACAATTCGTAAGTCATTTTATAATTACGGATTATACAATTTTTACTGAAAAAATAAAAAATAACATTTTCATTGAAAAACCACAATTTCAATATTTGTGGATTATAAAAACCTCAAATGACTTACAGATTATACAATCTGCAAGTCATTATTCGAAAAATCGAATGACTTACGGATTACACAATCCACAAGTTATTAAAAAAATCAAATGACTTTGAGGATTACACAATTCATAAATTCGCAAGTAAATGGGAGTCAAGGGTATCATTAGTTTAAAATATATTATTAGAAAGCAAAATTATATTTTAACATTTATTATAAAGGTGTAATAAGATGATATAGAGATGCAAGAAGAGACCGTCTATAGTGAATCTTGGTCATAAGAGAAGAAAATAAATATGTTTTTCTTTTCAAGAAAAACAATATTTTGACACCCATTTATTTTAAAACAATTATTTGACAATTCATGATAAGATAACGTGATAATTAAAAATAAATAATTTTTTGTAATTATAAAAAACAAGAGAGAAAAAGGTAAAAAAAAAGTGGATATAAAGTGATAGGATGCATCAGTGTTTTTTTTTTTTTTTTTAATATGCTGAATATAAGACTTTCTGGCTTATTAAAGTGATCAAAGTGAGATGTGAAAGGAGTGAACAAAAAATCCACAAAGATAACTCCATTATTAGTTTGGATGATTTTTGTAGTAATGTTTCCTATCTACCCATATGCAACCAACAAGGAATGATAAAAGTTAAAGAAGAAACACTCACTAGCAAAGTATAGCAATAAATGCCCAACATCAAAGGATATGTTTTTGTGTTTGAAGTCAACATAACATTCAAGTTTGGGAATAGTCGTTTTCCAAATGTTGTTTTCAAGTGCGCAAAGCCACTTTTATTGTAAGGACCATTCCTTCTCATTCACATGGGGATATCATGAGATGGGTGCACTTCACCACTGTGCTGTGCATGCAAAATCTTCACAAACCACCCCCAAAAAAGGTACACTATAAATTCGAGAATACCCCATTCTTGTTTTTTTCTTTTGGGTCAAAAAGAAATACGATTTTACACCAAGTGCTTCCCATTTCGTGCTATTTCTTTACACACACATCTTGAATTCATAAGGGATTATATGAGTGAAGTTGGAGATGGAGGAGTTGGTGGTGAAAATAGTAATGGAGAGTGTCATAGTGAAGTTGTGCAAGCTTTCGATAAAAGGGGTGAGGGTTCAGATTGTGACGGAACAGGATGGGCTCACTCTATTTACTGTGACATTTTTGTTTTTTGTTTTTAATTAAGATAATAATAAAACAAACATATTGTCGAAAACGAATTCATGTATATAGGATGAGAACCAATAATTATATCTTTTTTTTTTATGGGTTAAATTTATTGAGTATTATAAAATTAGAAGAGAGAATTATTATAATAAAAAGCTAGTTTTTAATTTTTATTTTATTTTTAATAAATTTCAATTAATGGTAGAGTGTGTCCAACAGGATGTGTTTTAAATATTTTTCATTTCTATTTAGTATTAACCTGATATTTTTCAGTGGAGTTCATGTACAAAGTAATATTTCTAATTATGATTATATGATTAAGTTGAAAACATTAATTAAGATATAAAAAAAATTGTGTCAACAATATTTATAACAAGTGTTGGAGCCTAGGAAAATGAAGTATTAGTAATAACTAAAAATCTCCTTTAACAATAGTTTTATAATTGTCGTTGTTATGCAGTTATATATATATATATATATATATATATATATATATATATATATATATATATATATATATATATATATATATATATATATATATAGTTTTATATTTTGAAATTAAGCTAAAATTTTTTGAGGTGGATAGAGTTCATTTTGAAGAAGTTAAGTTTTGACTAAATTTTATATTTTCTTACTGTATCTGTAGATAAAACACTATGAAAAGATATACTTGAAGACTCTTGTTTCTTGTTTCAAGTTATATTATGTTCGAGGTTTATTATAGGTAGAAAGTGAGGTATAAGATAACCTATAAATAACTCTGAAATTTACAATTGTGAGGAGTTTAATAGTTAGTGTGGGACAATGTTTACTGTAAATTAATATTTATCTTATAATTTTATCATGAATCACCATGTATCATATATATAGTTGTAGATAAGAATAATAAAATATAGTTTAATTTATCTTAATATTTTTTTAATATTTTTAATAACAGAATAACAATTTGTTAGAAATTTAAGTATAAGTCTAAGTCTTATATTTAATAAAAATAAGACAATCTAACTGTGATATAAAAAAAAATTTGAGTTGAAGATAATATCAATTCTATATTTGAATTTGACTATGATCTAATTGTAAAATTTTTTCGATAAATCTCTCTTTAAAAGACTCATTAGTAATATTAAAATTAAGATTTCTTTGAAAGAGTCATTAGTAATATTAAATTTAAAATTTTAGATTTGATATGATGTTAACTTTATATAGGTTTAACTTAGAATATTGTTGTGAAATAGAGTTTTCTCACTAAATATTTCTTTTAAAATTTATTATTATTTTTATCATTAGCTTGCAGTATAATTTTGGAATTGTTTTTCATAATTATTGTATATGAGGTATATATTCATTCATGATTTAGTCTTTCTTCTCTTTAAACATAAACAAAAATTTAGAATTAACTAACAAAAGAGATGATCACCGGGAAGGAATGTTGGTGGTAAGAAAATATCCCCATTAACATTTTAGAAAATACTAGTTTATATATTAATTTATACTTTTAAGGGTGCTTTGGTTCTCTTTGATACTATTTATGTTTTTCTTTGACAAAAGTATTTTATGTTCTATAGAGCAAATGCTTAAATCAAACATATAACGTAATGGTTGATTAAATATTTTATTATCTCTCTTTACAGATTTCTTTTTTTTTTTTTTTTCAAATT
>Ga0209700_103570_pt1 | contig 29564 bp, 10 predicted proteins | sample SiratroredBW_FD_187528 | JGI IMG/M metagenome (GOLD analysis project Ga0209700, IMG submission 187528) | Root nodule microbial communities of legume samples collected from California, USA - Siratro red BW (SPAdes) (version 2) | ecosystem: Host-associated > Plants > Roots > Nodule | place: USA...
ACACAAATATAAATATATATATATATATATATATATATATATATATATATATATATATATATATATATATATATATGTATATATATATATATATCAACAATAAATAAATTTAAAAAATAAATATAAAAATGCTATGTAATTAAACGTTAAGGATTTAAAATTTAGAGAGCAAAATGTGCTGATACTTTGAACTTAATTGAAATATCTTTAAGACTAGGATGGGATCATATGTTATGTTTTATCGATAAGTGATAAAACATTAATATCTTAGAAACAATACTCATTACTTAAATAATATAATAGTAATGAAAGATTAATGAATGTTTGTAAATCTCTTTTTTTTTTCTTTATATTTGGTTAGCGTTTTAAATTTAAATTTATTAAGATAATATTGTTAGGATTAATTATTCTAATTATTTTTTTAAACTCAATAACAATTTTATTCTTTGATTTTTTTTAAAATAGTTCAAAAAATATATATATTTAAATTATCCTTAATTCTATCTTTTAAATAATGTGACATTATTTAGTGTAGAATAAACATAATATTTCTTATTAACTAAAAGTAAGAATCTTATATAATATTTCTATAATATATAAATAGATGAAAATACCATCTCAGGTATTAATTTTATAAATTTGTATTAAACTAAATCCACTTTTAACGAGTCTATTAAAATAAAATTTATTATCAGACTATCATGAATCATCACAATCCTTAATCTTATATATGAGAAGTAAATTGAGAATGTTTTTCAATTAAAAAAGAACTAAATTATAACAAACTAATTTTATAAAGTTAAATTAAATTTAAGGTCCATTTTTTAATAATGTTTATAATGTAAGAAAACCTATTATGGATGCATATGAATTCCAAATTTTTCTTGCCTTTAATCCATAACAAGAGGCTAGTTAGAGCATATTCTAATTAATACTTTATATAAGTTTTCAAGTAATAAAAATGCATTTTAATTTGTATTCCTTAAAATTGATTTTTATATAAATAATTATTATCAATTTTTTAAAAAATATATGTTTTATGAAACCTATATTAAAAGTATTATTTTAATTTATAGGAAAAGCTCATGTAAACATCTATCATTAAAAATGTTCTTACGTTTTATTTAGAAAATTTATTCTCGTTAACTAAACTGAAACAAAAAGCCTACTTTTGTCATACTGCTGATTTCCGTTCGTAATAAATTTTTAACTGTAAGTTAAACAAAAGGAATTATAATTTGACAACTTTTCCAATTGAAATTCTAAAACATTTGTAAGAAAAATAAAACAAAAACATTTTTTATGTGAATTTGTTAATTACAATGCGAAAACTTGTTCTAAAAAATCTGTTTTAATTGTTAAATTAACTTTAAAATTATTTTAAATGAAGTGCATTTCTTATAAGGAGGAAAAGAAAAAAAAAATCATAAGTAAAGATGTAAAAATATGTTTGATCTATATACACAAGTTTGACTAATCTACAAAAAAAAAAAAATTCGTCTAACTCAGTTAAGTTTTATTATTATTCTTATTCTTATAAAAAAAATATGTGAACACAGTTATGAAAATATTTGCGTTTCCATTAATTTTAAATTATTTAATGTTGTCCTTTTAGTAAATTCAAATAACTACTTAATCGTTTTTTACGAATTATTTTATATATTAAAATATAAAAGCATGTAGTCAACTGTCACCAACTTTAGTTTGAGAAATTAATATACTTTTATAAACATTGAACTTAGTAAAGAAAACACCTTTACCCATCGGATTAATTAGATTGACACACTTTCTTATTAGTCACTAATTATCTACTAGAGTTATTTCACATCTATATGGTTTTATATACTAAGAAACTAATATAATATTATGTTTTGTCATTTATATGAAAAAAATTATATTTACTGAATCTCTAAATATAAATAATTTTTTACATTTTTTATTTAATATTATTTTTCCTAAATATATTATAATTTTAAAGAATTTTTGTTTCTATGTATTTGTTATTTGCAAAGTTTAACATCACGTTAATTACTTTTTTTTTTCAATTATAATTTTGTGTACTCTGTTAAAATTTATATACAAGTATTTATTGTACGTGGTAGAGAAAAAATTGAGTAAAACAAAATATTCTACACAACTATTTGATTGTAGTTAAAAAAATTATCATTTAGTCCCTGAAAAATAACATAAAAAACAAATAAAAAATAAAAAATATATATAATGCTAATAAGATTTGATAATTATATACTCTTTTAATTTAACTTATATTATATTTTATTATAAATAATAACGAAGATAGTAGTTAATAGTGAAATTTGGTTATAAGAATAAAATTTCGGTGCTAGGTAATGATGATTTTATTTAATTTGTGTCACTCACAAACTCATTACTTACTTCTACTATCAAGTAATCGAATAAGAAGGTAATGTTAAATATTATTTTGATATTTCAGTATAACTACATTTACATAAGACATAAACATGTCATCTATCAACAGATATCATATCATTGTTTTTATGATTAATAACTTCATAAACATATTTTCAAAATAATCAAATTTTCATACAATCTTCAGAAGTCTAATATTGCGAAAAAATGAGTTATCATTTATAATCCAATCTCATAAAGATTTTTTATTTGACCAGATAATATGAATCCTCAAAACTAATTTTACTCTCATAAGTATATATACATGATATTTTTATTTTTTTTAAAATAAGAGAATCTAAAACTATTCTATAAAACATAAATTTGAATAATGAAATTCTATATATAATAACCAAATAAGTTTAAACTATAAATTTGCCCAACATGTTAATTTTTAATTTGTTATGTCATATTACTACTTTAAAAGATATTTTAGCCTTAGACCTTTAAAGACTGGTATAAAAAAATCATCATCGTTTTTTATTTTGAATGATAATTATGTGATAATAGAGTTTGATTTATTTATAAAAATACTATCATATTTTCTTTTACCAATAACTTGTTTGAATTGTCCCTATAAGAAAAAGTTGATGTGTATATAGGAGGAACCTAGGTTAGTTTTGGATGAGGAAACCTGGCACCTATAATGCATATCTACCATGTCCTTTCTATGAAAAGGTGGTGAATGAAAATATCACAAACATTGCCAAAGATTAATTAGGTAGTAAAGTAGAGAGACCACATTAACTAGCACACACACTTGTCTTATCCTTTGAATTGTAAAGGATTTCATGCACAATTAGACTAAATAAAAAATACACAAACAAACTCTCTTAATTGACCTAAAAACTGGAATTAATTAATTTGGAGGCATAAGATGGGTATTTATTTAAAAATAGTTGAAAAATTGTACAACAAAAAAAGTCAACTCTTGGCTGAAATAGTGACGTCATCGCCACGTCCAAAAAACCTATTCGCTTTTCTGCTTTGTTCAGTTTCCAAGTCCCACATCGAAAAATATTAAATACTCACCACTCCACATTTCTAATGCACTCACTCTTCAGCTTCAACTCTTCTCTTCTACAAATCATAGTACAATTAAGTTCCCTTATAAGTCGTTATTTTTTTTTCTACCACGCACGCGCCATGTACACTCACCGCAACGCCTCCCTCTCAAGCGCCGCCGAGTCCCTTGCCCATTTTCTCTCTCCGCAGGACGCATCCACGGCGTCGCCAATGCAGTACGCCGCCGCTCCTCAGCCGCAGCTCCACCAAATGGCCCTTGCTGAGTTCGACTCAGAGGCGAGTTCAAATAACACGTACAACAGCTGCAGCAGCGGCTGCACCAGCTACATGGGGTCGCCGAGTTCCCTGGCGAGTTACGAGACTCGGCGAGTGCAGAGGAGCGTTAGCAGCCACTCGCTGCAGAAGAACAGCGGTGGGCCCCACCACCCCTTTTCTCCTCTCTTCGCTCAGTTGCTTGACTCCCAAAACGGTCCCGTACGGAGAGCTTGCAGTACCGGTGACCTTCAGGTTCCTTCTTCCTCTTTTGACTCACCAATTATAAATACAAATCTTCTTAACTACACTAATACATACTTAAACACATTATGCACTTTTTAATTATACTTGAAATTGCACTTTCAAATTGTACATTAGCATTTGAATATGTGAATTATGGAGGCAAAACTTCATTTCTAATTGAGAAACAACATGAAAAACGATTGTAATTATAGATAAACACATCTCAATTATTATACATATCAGTTATATGACTTTTAACCTAGTGGGTAGAGGTTTAATCTAATTTTTATTTATATGAATTTTAGCATTTTCAAATTTTAATTTTAAACTCTCAACAGGTATGTCTATGAATAATTATATATATAATATTAGAATGCTTATGTTTTTATTTAGTACACCACTTAAACAACAATGATCAACTCCATGACAGCAAACTTTTAAGTTATTTCTTGTTTGGTTCACTGTAAGGGACCCCATGGAGTTTCTTGGTGTACTCTCACAACCTTTAATATGTTCCCTGTTTGGTTAATTTTTTTTCTTTAATATTCTAATTGTAGTGATGCACAGGAGAAGGTAGCGGTTGGTTTAAAACATAACGTAAAAATTAACTTTTTTTGTTGTTGGAGATGATGGAATTAGAGAAAAATGGAACTAAACTCTTGATGCCTGTGTAAATGATGTTGTTGTAATGCAAATTGATTGTTGGGTCATCTTTTGTACATACAGAGATTTCATGGAATGCAATATTATCATCATTCAGATAGCCCATTGTCGAGTGAAAGTAGCTTGATCATAGAAGAAATGAGCAGAACCAGTCCTTATAGCCCAGAGGAGAAGAAGGTGAGGATTGAGAGATATAGGAGCAAGAGAAACCAGAGGAACTTCGGCAAGAAAATTAAGGTATAGTTTTTTTTTCAGATACAGTTTTATAATAAAATTTGTATGTTGAGCCAATTAAACTTTTATATTGCAGCTGCGATCTCACTACAATACTTGAAATAGTGAGAAATTATGAAAATATTGGAAAAGTACCTCTTAAAAACTTGTATGTTCCATCGAAATATCCGAATATTATTATTTTTTTCATATTAGAAAAAGAGTGAAAGTGAGACTTGGACGAATTTGAAATAAACTACAATATCATGGACAGATGAAGAGGAAAGTTGCTGCTGAAAAACCATGTGCCCTATAGAAGGTTGCATCATATCATGCTAAAATCATATTGAGGGTAGAAAGTTAAGGAAAATAGTAAAAAGTTTGACAAATCCTGATCGAGGAAGTGATTCTTTCAACACAAGGATTCGCTCATGATCTTTGCACGATAAAGACCTGTTGGCCGCACAGGAGATATTAATTAAACACTATACACAATAGTGACTCATGTGTATGTTAGTGTTAGTGTGTTGCAACCGAACCAGAAATGCCTGATTTGTGAAGCAAGAAAAATCCTCTCACATATTTGTCTCATTCTATAGGGTAACTATAGCTAGTAGCCCCATTACTGTAACGTCTAGGAGGAAAGAAACAAATAAGACATGCTATACTTCTCTCCAACAGTGTACTGTATATAGTATTTGGTCCACCACAACACTGTTCGGTGTTTAGTCATGATGCAACCACAACATAAATATTATTAATTTGTTTTCTTCTTGGAATCAGTATGCTTGCAGGAAGACATTGGCAGATAGCAGGCCAAGAATCAGAGGGCGATTTGCAAAGAATGACGAAATTGCAATTAACCCTCCAGTTCAGTGGAGCCACATGGGTGCAGGAGAGGAAGAGGATGAGGAGGAAGAGAATTGGGCAAATTTCTTTGATTCCTTAGTTCCTGCAAATCTTGGTCAGGGCCCTCATGGGAGTAGTTCCTCCTTTGGTGCGTTCTATTAGAATAATTGCATGCTTAAATCAGCATGGCTAGATGATTAATTTGTATGCTTTAAATGTTTTGAGTTTTGTGGTAGGCAATGTAAATATATGGTACTTATTTGAATCATGGATATGACCATGTGCAGTTTTAGATTTCAATCTGGGGTGAAGTTTTTAGTGCCCTTTATGTTTTTCTAGACTAGGCCTCAGCAGAAGCAGCATTATTGTATTGTTTGGTTAAAAACTTCTACAAAGTGTACTTGGGGTTCCTATATGATGTATTTTATAAATTATATATTCTTATACTAAAGTCCTTTTTGTTTATGTGGGAAAGGAGTAATAAGGAAGAAGAAAGAATCAGTAAATTAAATTAACTTAAAAAGTGGATACCTAAAAAGATAAGAGAGGTATTGGTGATTAAAAAAAATTGTTGGTGAGTGGTGACCGTCACTTTCCCTATCGGTGTGATGTACCTATCACTTCTTTACAGTGTGATTTTGGACAGAAATGGAGTGCTCTGAATTTGTCTTTAAGCTCAATCAAGAAGCCCTTTTTCCACTTTACAGAAACATGTCACGCTTGGATTACAGCAGGGTGAAAGCAGAGCAAAAGGGTAAGCAATTTACTTTTTGGCCATTGTTACATTTGCATATATTGGCATATTGGCATTGAAGAATGAAGAATGACCTCTTCGCTGCATATTGAACATTTGTGGGATGTATAAGAATTGACAAAAAATTTCAAAAAGCCTAGTAAGCAAGTTTGAGCTTATGAATATGATAATGCACTTTCACTGAAGCAATCAAGGGTAGAGTCAAATCAAGTCTTGTCATGATAATGCTTGGCGTTGTTTGGGGTCAATGACGGCAGATTCTCATCACCAATGCTAGAACTTGAGTGGGATTATACTTAAAACGGCGAGTAGCAATCACAAGAAGATAAACATTTTTATGTGAAGTGAGGCTATATACCTCTGCCACCTTTCACTTTTCTGTGATGAAGTACCAAAAGTCCAAGGTCATTATTAACCTATCAAGCACAACTTCAAGGTTCAATCATGTCTTGGATCACCACTGACCACAAAGCAGATTCTCGAAAACATCTCAGAAAAACTTATATATTCTACTTCAATCAACAAGCATTGGATTTTTGGGGGCTACTTGCTTGCATGGACGTATCAACATTGAACTCCTACAAATTTAGTGTGATACATTGAACATGGTATATTTTATGTTGACACCCTGCTACAAAATTAATCGTAAGGAAATCAATAAACAATCATTACTCATTTTCAGTGAGCTATGAACTTGATTTGAAAAGACTTTTCACATTAATAATTAAATTATGGTTGAAAATATAAATTTTGAATTATATCTTGAATCAATCCTAATTTAATGTTATATTATATATATATATATATATATATATATATATATATATATATATATATATATATATATATATATATATATATATTTAACGATTTAGTGGGTTTAATTTTTATAAGTGTTTGAAAGAGAGAATTGATTAAAGATGAAAGTGTGTAAAATATTAAATTTTTTAGATTAAGTGAAAAATGGTAAGAGTCAGAAAAAATTTATAAAAGTTTGTAAACGGTGTGATAAATATAAACTATTTTAATATATAAAATTATAAAATTACAAATTTACTTTTATAATTAAAAATAAAATATAATGAATATATTTAATATAATTAATAATATTTTTTAAAATTTTATAGAAAAATATTAAATTGGTAATTATTTTTAAAATAAATTTCATTTATTATAAAATATAATAATTTATTAATTAAAAAGATTAATTTTTAAAAAAATAAGTTTAATATTTAAATTTAAAAATAATTATTATTCCATGATAATAAAATAATTATTATCATATAATTTATTTTAAATATTTATATTTATTTATATTAAATTATAACTATATTTATATTATTATTAATTATTTTATTCATAATTATATATAATATTTTTATTATTAAAATTTATATAATACTTATTTTTTTGTTTTTAAATATTATTTATTATTATATTATATGATATATATATATATATATATATATATATATATTATAATTTTATAAATAAATATTTTACACAATATCTTTCTTCGCAAGTATTTGTTTAAGAGAGGAGAAAGTTTGAAGAGATTTTTTTTTTCACTTTTCACATTTTGATGCATTGTTTTTCAAACTTTCATCTTCTTTCTCTGTTTTATAAGTTTCTATCGTTGGAAACAAACAAGAGTCTAAATATATATTTTTTGTTTTTATCTTCTAATGATGTAAATATTTAGTCTTAGACTATGTCAATTGTCAGACTTTTGACATTAATAAGTAAATTATGCTAGATGTTTTAGGAATATAAATTTTGAATTATACCTTGAATCAAACCTAATTTAATGTTACTTACTCTATACTATATGTATTTTTTTTAACAATTTAGGATGGTCAGACTCTTAAATATATCTTATTTTTCGTCTTTTAGTGATATACTTAGAGAAAATCAGTCCAAGGAGATATTTGTAAAAGGTACTTCATATTTAAGTTAGTATAGTGATGTGAAACTTAATCGAATTGGATTAAATAATGTACTTTTTCCCAATGCTTCTTACACTATTTATTTATAAAGGTCAAAATAGTATCATCTTTATGTGATTGAGTGATCAAGTATAATTTTATGCAAAAAGCTATTGTCATGATTAAGTAGTTGCATTTTGATAAATAAATATTTTTGACAAATCAAACATTTAAGTGTGTGACATTGACTTAGTACTTCTCAATCCATATAATATATTATATATGAAAATAGTTATAGATTCACATGCTTATGAAAATCAAAATTTGAAAAAGACATAACACATAAAATGTCTAAATAGTTTAAAACTAAATTTGTAAAAAACATTGGATCAATATCTACTTATAAATTTTACATATTTTGGCTCTAATGTATATTAAAATTTAAAATGTATTTCAATAAAATTAGCAAAGTTAACGTTTCCTTGAAATAAAATTATGATTAAAATTAAAGAATGACATAAAAAAGTACTTAAAAATTGTATTTTATTGTTTAAAAAATTTGGCTTAAAATGATTATACAAACCTTGTGACAATCTCAAGCTTATAAACATCTTTTAAATCGTCTTCTCTACAAAAGAATTATAATATTTATACTTTTAACATAACATTAATTAGGAACTTGTCCACATTATATTGAAGAGTGTTTCAAGTTTCATTTAATTAACTCCATAATTTTGAAACTAAAAGACACATACATGAAAAATGTGCAAATTTCATAAAGGTGAAAGATTGATGAGAAATATGAGTCTGGGTCCCTTTGTGTGATTGGAACCCACCCCATTAAATACTTATCAAATGGATACTTGAATCCATAACAGTGAGCTAGAAGCTATGAGTCTATAATGTTGGAACTTTAAATTGGAAAAATCTTTGCTTAATCATCTCATCGTTATTCAAGTCATAAACTCATAAAAATAGAGTGTCCCTTCCAAAAGCAATTCCACAACCATTGTTATTTATAGCACTAATAAAAGCACACTGAGATAGAACCATCAAACTGATATGTAGGAGCAGCTAAAAAGAAGGCTTTCTGCCAAACACTGTCCTAGCAAAGAAACAAAAACAATAAATTAAATATAATATTAAATGCTATTACATACATATATTGAATAATTATTTTATTTGTTTTTTAACATGTGTCGTTTAAAGTAGGACTCCACAAAATAATAAAAATATTAACTTTCGTCATTTTTATTTATTTTATATTTTTCAATATATTACTATATTTTAGTACTCTTTTTACACAAAAAGAAATCACTCAAAATAAGTATTTTTTTTCTCTTTAAAAAAATAATTTTATAATTAATAAGTCTTTAATTTTACAAACGAGAGATAAATAAAAACTGAATTTAATACACAAACCAACAATTTTAAAAAACAAAAGGAGTTTTATATTATATTTACATGACAAAATTATCCTTTACGCCACACAAATCGTATAAATACTTTAATCTATAAATCAAAAAATTTTGTAGCATATTTTGTAAGCGATTGTAACCAACTCATACTTCATTAACAACAAAAACTCCGAAAGTATAATGAGATAATTTTGATAGACATGTCTAAATAAAAATACATAAATCAATAAAATCAAACTCTAACATCCATACTTTCGTTATCACTATCTTCACTTTGACAATTCGATTCTTGAAACAGATAACATATAAATAAAAACTAATGAACAACTAAAAATTAGAATCAGCTATTAAAAAAACTATTAACAACATTATATATTATTTCTTTTAATATTGTATTAAGCTCCATCTTATTCATTAATTATAACAAGCAATCTAAGTATAAATATATAATTTAAAGTGTTGATTTAATTATTTTTTTTGTCAGTCCACATTAAAATATATTATTGTTTCTCAAATTTCATTTTCCATTTGTCAATCATATTTACTAAGTAAAGTTTTCTATTGAATCTCCCGCTGGACAGTTGATCACACACATTTTGTTTCGTATAACTACTTCAATTATTAAAAATACAGAATCATTGTAGTCAATAACAAAATTCCTAAATAAATGTAATTGGATTTTTATAAATGTTCCCTTTCTTTTAACTGTTATTATTAAAAAAAATTACATCTTTTAAAATTTTCAATAATATAAAAAATTATGGAAAATTATCCCTCAATATTAAATTCAATGTGTACAACAGTATTTCTAAAATAAGTGATCATAAAAAAAATAAGAGATATATGTGAAATCTTATTTAAAATGTGTTCAATCATAATATTGTTTGAAATCCAATTATCAATTATCAAAATTAAAATCTTTTTATTCGAATCTATCAAACATTGGACCAATATTTTAACAAGAACTTGACTAATTATAAGAACAATCATATATATAAATCTAAATTTGAAATACAAATTTTATAATTTATTAAAGCACAATAAAACTAATAAAGGAACTACGGTTGATATAATTCAATGTTATTATCTCACAAGTTGACTTGACAAGTCCATGAACAGTGGATAAAGTGATTTTTTTATAGTTATGTAGTCTTTAACTATTTTAATTATTATCAGTATACATATTAATAGTCATTGCACATAGACTTTGAATAGGTGAGCGCTTTAATATTATATCCTTATTCACTACTGCAATGTAATCTCTCGTAATATCACTTTTAGTAGTTATTTGAGGAAAACAAACATTATTGAGCAATTCATTTTTTTTTTCTAAGCCTCTAACCACTAACATTAGATACTCATGTCGGTCTATCACTGTACAATATGTTTAGTTGTTTATTGACTAAACATGTAATTTTCAACCAATATAGTTTCATTTCCTACTTTCTTAATTTCTACAAATATTTGTTTGATATCTCATGTTGTTTGATGTTCCTCAAATGGCTAGGAAAATGTGAATTTTTTTTCATAAACATGTAAAATTAATTTTCTTAAATTGACCAATATTATTGAGTTTCTAGTTTAATCTTCGCTAACATTATTAACATGGATATCCAATTTAACTCCACAAAATTCGTAGTGAGAAAATTCAAGTTCATGAAGCAAAAAATGAAGTTTCTAGTCTAGGTTGATTACATGTTTAACAGGCTTATATAATTAAGATGATGACTAATAAGGATTTTAATTTAATTTATTTTTATTTACTTATTTTTAAATAAGACAAACTCATAACTAAATATGTATTTAAATATTTTTAAGAATTGAGAAAGACAAATGATACATTTTGTAAATTAGTGAGAGTCAATCTTCTAGATTTTTGGCTAAATCAATTCTTATATCTATTAAGCATTTTTTATTTCTTTATAGATCGATCTGTTATTGAATCTCAAGAGACTGTTTACATCATTTATTTTTATTTTACTGTGATTTAATTTATTTTTAACTCATCACAAAATATTTGATTTATCTTTGACTCATCACAAAACATTTTATTTTATTTCCTTCCTCAACAAAATCTTACTATGAATACTCTAACAACTCATATAATTGGATATTATACCCATTATCATCCAACACAATTCAATATATTGTCAATACATGTGGAGCCCCGAAAGATATATTTTATATATATATATATATATATATATATATATATATATATATATATATATATATATATATATATTACGAATGGTAATTAAAAAGACATAACAAACTAAGTAATGTGGGAATTTTACCATATATATATATATATATTACGAATGGTAATTAAAAAGACATAACAAATTAAGCAATGTGGGAGTTTTACCAAATCCAAAGTTTTACTCTATCTCTCAATCCTTTATCTAAAAGAGTGTTTGAAAGTTCAAACGCAGTTTGTATTCACATGGATGTAAGGGAGGTGCAACAGAGAAGAAGAAGACACAACGATGACGATAACTGTAACGACTGTGGCAGCGTGATGCAACGAAAAAGGTATTATAATCTTTTTCATGTTAATATGGAAGTGAAAGTAGTAATCATGGAGGTGCAAGAAGGAAAAAAATACTTTTACGAGGTGCAAAAGTACCACTTTCCAAACCAACATCAATTTTCACTTAACCTACCGGAGGAATATGCATGTCTAACATATCCACCAATATTTCAAGGTTTCATTTGAATATAATTTAACTCTAACACAAGTTAACTAAAGTCAACCAATAATTATTTCCATACAAAATTAAATTTGGACAGCGTCTAAATAATTCACCTTTTTTATATAACATATTAATCTTTATATATTTTTCACTTTATTTATTTTTATACGTATTTTTTTTTTCTTTTTACATGTAGTATGATCTATTCTTTTGTATGACAGTGAGTGTTTTGAACACATAAATTTAACGATTACATGTTTATTTTTTATCTCTAAAATATTGAAACATCTGTTGATAAGTCTCTAAATACTCTTTTAGGTGAATAAGTCATCGAATATTAATTTTGTCTGTCCATTTGTTAGAAGTACTTTTAACAGCAATTAAATTGATTAATAATGTGATAAGGAATAAAATTTTGTCTCACTTTTGGGGAAACACATAATACCTAATTTAGTCAAGTTAAAAACACAAACTAGTCCATAAAGTATTAGCTGCATTTCCAAATTCTGTACAAAATTTCAGATAATTCAAGTGGCGCCAAAAGGACGAGCCACTAACTCTCATCCACGTCATCAATCCGTGAACAACATTATCTCAAATCCTAACCGTCCACTGACAAGCCATAGACGCTCCCAAACGCTTCGCTGCAACCCTCACACGGATCCACAAACCCATTACCCAAGACCAACACCACGTATAAATGCAAACAGAATTTCGTACTCATCTCAGACCGCAAATCTCCTCGTCAAGCTTCTCCTTCGGTAATTATTAATTTCACTGCCTTGCGATAAATTGAGTTCAAGTCAGATTAATTTGTTGCTATAATCTTGTGGTGTGTTTGGTGCAGATTCTGATTGTTGTGGTTAACGCGATTTTGCGAGCAAGATGTCTGGGCGTGGAAAGGGAGGGAAGGGTTTGGGAAAGGGAGGAGCGAAACGACACCGTAAGGTGTTGCGCGACAACATCCAGGGAATAACGAAGCCTGCCATTCGGCGTTTGGCGCGCAGGGGTGGCGTGAAGCGTATCAGTGGTCTCATCTACGAAGAGACTCGTGGCGTTCTCAAGATCTTTCTCGAGAACGTCATTCGCGACGCTGTTACTTACACGGAGCACGCCAGGAGAAAAACCGTTACGGCGATGGATGTGGTCTACGCCCTCAAGAGACAGGGAAGAACCCTGTACGGATTTGGGGGCTAGGTCTTTTCTTTTCTTGCTTTCTTTTGTTTTTGTTTAGAGGCTATGGGAATGCTAGAAGCCCTTGGCATTAGGCAATTTAGGGATAAAGTAAAAATTTGGGCTTGACTTTGTTAAGATTCAGGTGCTGTTTTAGGAACGGTGTATCTTCCCTGTTGTTGCTGCCTAGTCTGTAATTTAATCTTTTTTCTCTTGAATATTAAGGTGTTCTTCTGTTCATTGCTTCAATTTTGGGAATATATAGGAACCTATCCCTTTCTGTCAGTTTGATATAAGAATTTGTTGTTTCTGAGATGTTTTTCTGGCTGATGATACGTAAGTTGGTTAACGAACATATTAACACATTTTGCATTCATTTTTCAAGATAATCGAACTCAAAAACATCACTAATCAGGTATTTAACAGGGAAACCTACTGTGGCGTTACGATTAAGCAAGCCACTAATAAAACAATAAAAGAGTATGTTATGCGGAATTTAGAAGACATAATAGTGTAAATCACCTTCCTTCAGATTTCACCAGCTGCGAGAATACCCTACTCATTGAAACACCGGACAGATCATCCAGACTTGAAGCTTCAAATTGTGCGGCGGAAACACTTACTTCATGGTCGAAATTGTTGACCTGGGGTGACAGTTCACCGATCATATTGGTACTGTTTTCTTCTGGGTCACCTTGAACAACTGCTTCTTGAAGTTGGAGAGCATACTCCAAATTCCACAAGACATCTCCCATAGAAGGCCTGTCAACACCAAAGTCAGCCAAACATTTTTCAGCAGTTTCTCCAAACTTCCTAAGAGAATCTGGTCTGATTTTTCCAGCAAGTGTTGGATCTATTATCTGCTCCAATTGCCCTCTTTTCTGCCATTTCATAGTCCATTCTGCCAAGTTCACCATTTCTCTAGGAAGGGTTGGATCTATAACAGGTCTAGCACAAAGAACCTCAAACAGAACTACCCCAAATGAATACACATCTGACTTTTCTGTGAGTTGTTGTCTCCTGAAATACTCTGGATCAAGGTAGCCAAAACTCCCTTTGACAGCGGTGCTGACATGTGTCTGATCAATTTCAGGCCCTGTCTTCGATAGCCCAAAATCAGCAACTTTGGCCATGAGGTTATCATCAAGCAGGATATTTGCAGACTTCACATCACGGTGAATAACGGCTTTAGCATATCCAGTGTGAAGGTAATGCAGTCCTCTAGCTGCCCCAATGCAAATCTCAAGCCTCTCCTTCCAACTTAAGCTTGGAAGACCAGAACCATACAGATGACTTTTGAGAGTTCCCTTTTCCATATATTCATATATCAATATCATTTCATTCTTTTCATCACAATACCCAATCAATGATACCAGATGGCGGTGGCGGAACTGAGACAGCATCTCAATTTCAGTTCGGAATTCTGCAAGCCCCTGCTGGGACCGAGGATTCCCCCTCTTAACTGCAACTTTAGTACCATCATTTAACTCACCCTTGTATACTTTACCAAAACCACCAATGCCAATAACCCAACTCTCATCAAAATTATTTGTAGCCTCCTGAACTGTCACAAAAGGGAAGCGGTACCCGAAGTTTGAAGCAGCACTTCCTGTTGTGGCATTAGAATATTTACTTCCCATGGTGTGAGAAGTTCCATCATTGATTGATAAGGGAATCCACGTCTTTGAATGCCCTTCTTTTTCTTTTTCCAAACGTCTTCTTTTCCTGCATAGTAGAAAGAAAACAAGAACCATGACCACTGCAAAAAATGCCCCAAGACTCACACCTACTATCAAGCCCACCTTTTTAGATCCTGAACCAGAAGAACTAGTCTCAGGCGCTGTTGATGAGCTGAAACTGCTCACAGAATTGTTCATTTTCATTATCTCCAGCCCATTCAGAATAGCATTAGGATAATCGCTAAACACAGCAGAAGGGCCAATGCTTACAAGCATTTTGGTGCTGGCAGATGGGGTTGTCACCAAGTCCTTGAAATATGGAGTAGCCAAAACATTATTATTTTCCGAACTCAGATCAAGATCCTTAGCAGCCAACAAGGAGTTAATGTAAACATTAAAGTAGAGCTGATTGAGGCCTTTGCTGAGTATGTCACAGAAATGAAGTCGAACAAGGTACTGAAATTGAGGCTCCACATCAAACTGCCAAGTCACATTGAAATTACTTCGCGGATCACCTGCTGAATTCATCTCTGTTAGAGTACCATAGACAGAAGGTGGAGCAGTATTTGCTGTTGGTCCACCATTTACATATTTCACAGCACCTATATTTGAAAAATTAGTGGCCAAGTTAGGTTGTATAAGGAATTTTTCATCAGTAACCCAAGTTCGTTGAAGCGTGTCATTGCCAGAGGAGACAGTTGGACCACCCATGTTAACCCTGAAAACTGTCTCAAATGCTTGTGTCAATAAGCCAGAGTAGGATCCTGCTGGATATAGGGTGACACCATCATCAACAATGAGGCCATCAGGGACCGAAACAACTTCAATGGCATTCACAAAAGCAATGGAATTTTCAGAAGGGGCAAAGGTGATCACAAGGGTGTCTGAATTTACATCTAAAGAATACTCCTTCATAACAGGGTTTTTCTGCACACTAAAATCACTCAGAAGATTATACTCCTGGGTGGAAACAACGAAATTTGCAGCACTCAAATCGTACTTCTCATATGCAAATGGAAAGAAATAAAGCCGGATCCAATGTCTCCCCCTTTGTTTAATAGGAAACGAGTACTTTGAGGGTGCAGTGAAAATTCTTGCGGTTGCATAAAGAGGCGACTCACTGGAGGAAGCTATTGATTTTAAGGAGGTACTTGCAAGAATATCTTGTTGGGTGGAAAGGAACTTCTTGTAGAAACTATCCGCTGTGAAATTGCGGCCATCTATAGAAGTATCGGTTGATGCTCCACAGTGTATTAGGTAATTATCCAGAGGAACAAAGTTGGCAGAAAAACATACCAAGGGCAAGATTGTTAAAGCACAGACAAAGAAGCAAATTTCTCTGCAATCCCACATGTCTCCAACAGTATCTTCCCCTTTCCCCTCAAATTTTCTCTTTTCAACCTTGCGATTTTATCAAAGGAAGAACACTGGTACATGCAAGAAAAGAAAAGAAAGCAATGAATTTCTTTCTACTAGTCTATCACCGAACAATAGGGGCTAGAAACACAAAGAACAGCAAAAAAACAAAGACCGACCATCGTACCTTCAAAAACAACACCTTCGGAGCTCCACCAGAACCATAGAGCAGAACACAAATCTGAATACCCTTTTGTTGTAGCGAAGGACATTCAATGCAAGTGATGGAAGAAAAGGATTAAACGCATGTTCATCACGCATCTAGCTCACGACAAGCTGGTATAAACTGATGACAACGTTTGTAATTAATATATAGTCCTAGATTCTTTTGAACACCACTTTATTTATTTAAACAAAAAAGAAATCAGAAAGAGAGAGAGAACTGGAAAAGGGTTTGAACAAAAAGTTTGGAATTCAAAAACCTCTAAAGCTTCAGGTATGTGACCTGGTTTTTGAGGTTGCCAAATCCCATGTCTATGATGGAATAAAAGATAATAAATAAATCAAGATTGTTGAGTTGGTATATATAAACAATAAAATAAGAGTTAATGACAGTGTGATGTAATGATATTGGCAAGCAGAGTAACAGAGGAGATTAGATAAATGTTTATGGCATGGCGATTGCCATTACCATTACCATATGCTTGTGGGCTCGCTTTTGCTGGCAGTGACCATCAATGAACCGAAAAAAGTTGGTAAAGTATAGTGTCCCTTATATAATCCCACATCGACAATCTTACACCACCTCTCAATTAATATATTCACCTATTCCAATCTCTCACTCAACTTACCATTAACTACTAACAACTAACAAAATAATTACCAGAAAATGGGTTATCTTATTATCACAGTACAATAAATAAATTCATAACAATTTACTCAATGCACAACATATAAAAAAAAATTGCATTTAACTCCAGACATTGAAAACTGCAAATCTTAAGACACGACAAATTTATACGAAATTAATGTTTAAGAAAGGCCAGAAAATGAAAAGGGTGAACTTGACGAGCGTAACAGTGAGAAAAGAGCCACGAAATAATAATACAGAGTGTAATCAAAATATCGTAAACGTAAAATTGAAGTTTCCGTAATCAACGTTAAGAAATAAATTTCTTAAATCTTTTAGCAAAATGGCTTTCGGTATAAGAAAATAAATTATTTATATAAAATTAAATATACTCTCTTATCAAAAAAAAATTTCTGATCTTGTTTTATTTTTAAATATATTAATTAAACACGTAACGTTACTTGTATGTCATGTGTTGCATTAATAAATTTTAAAGTACACTACATCAACTTCCTTCGTTATGTTTAAAAAAAAATCTAATATTTTTCTGGTATTCAATTGTTTTTCGTACATAAATATGAGTATAAATTACTCTATTTTTTATATTCTAAAAGTATATGCTAAGGATAACTTTTTTTGTAGCACTCCACTCCATGGAAATATGGTGCAGATACACCATTACAGGTATTATTTTCAATTGCATTTAGACTTTTAATTTGACAGCACAGCATGCATTAAATAAGATAAGATGGATATTATTATAATAAAATTATAAATATAATTAAAAAACATCAAAAGTACTAATAGTACTACTGTAGGTAATCTTTGTCCATTAAATTAAATATTACTTAGAACGAATAAACACACCTTCTGATACAGTTTTGGTCAAAGTAAAAACCGCATTCATCTGAAGAACTGAACAATTAATGTCAAACAAGCTAATATTTATGTATCAATATACTAATTAATATTGTTTTGCTTTACATTTATTTTTAAATTACTGAGGATACTTTAGTTACAAATATTTAAATGTTATCAATATCTAGTCATTTTAAAATTTATCGAAGAGAAAGTAGTCCATATATTAATAATATAAATATTTTTATTAGTGATAATACTTCCAGATGAAAATTAAACTTTTTTATTGAAACTCCTGACCTAACTTAACTTTCAAAATACAATAACATTTATTTTTTATACTTTGCTATATAAAGTAATACCATATAATTTCTTGGGCTGCTTTGTTATATTTTTTTTATCTCACTAGTATTTTTTTTTCTTCATTTTCCTCTTGTCCTTTCTAAGACACCAGATTTGTAATAACTATACCAATAAATATTTCAAATGATGTAAAATTAAAGATCTTTAATTATAAAAAAAAAGAAAATATTTTTAAAATCTTAAATAGTTTCAAAATTTCGTAATATAATAAATTGCAAATAAAATAAAATTCTATGATATGCCGTTTTCAATACATGATATTTTAATTTATTTTGTTATGGTATCTGCATTTCTTTTAAAATGATGTTGTGAATTTTATTTTGATATAAGAGTATTGTAAACTTAAGTTTTAATATTTTTATTTTTTATTTTAGTTCCTTAAAACTTTAAATTGATTTAGTTATTGTATTTTAAAATTATTATAAACTTGAAAAGTATTTTTCAAATAGAAAATTTATTTTCATCTTTGTAATTCCGACTTTATTTAAGAGTGAACATTTTAAATTTTATTAACATTTTAGCATATCTGAATAGAAACTTTCTATAAAATTGAGTTTTTAAACTTATCACTTACCTAAAATATTATTTATGAGAAGCGTGTTGGACGGTGGGCAAGGTCACGTGGAATCACTTACTCATTGAAGAAAAATGTTTAAAAGTGAAGAAGAATAAGAGTGTGTGATTCATTGATTCACTACCCAACAAGAAATAAAAATAAAATAAAAAATGTTGAATTGACAAAACAAGAAATGAAAGTGACTTACCAAAATCACTGATACAACAATTAACTAACCCTTATCACATTAATAGCTTTTGATATCTACATTTCACTAAGATTTTTAAAATTATTATAAAAAAGGCTCATGATACTCACTAATATTTTCATATTATATAAAAAATTTTGTCGCATTTAATCACCACCATTATTGAGACTGTTTTAAGGAAGACAGTGGATTCGGATAATATTTAATTAATTATTTTGTAGTTTATATTTTTTTAGTATTTAATATTTAAAAGTGTATGCATTTTGATTTATCTTTCTTGGAAAAATAAATAGTTTACATTATTTTTAGCATCTGCGTTACATCTCTCGTTCTCTACATCTTCCGGTCTTTACTAATTTTTTTCAATCGAGAAACTGTAAAAACAGAATTAGTATTATAACTTTTGTTTATTAAAATATTTGGTAATTAGTGTTAATATTGGTGTTAAAATTGTAAAGGAAACCCTTTTATTAGAAAGCATAAGAAATTGCACTAAAAAATTAAACTTAAAATTAAATTACAATTTTGGTGTCTCTTTAATTATTAATGCATAATTTTACCCTTTCCGACTTTTTTCATAATTTTGGTATGATTTTTAGTATATGTCCTTCTTTATTGTGATCAAATTTCAAACCATTAAATATAGTGTAAATCTTAATAAAAAAATGCATTTAATTATTTAAATAGTGTGTTGAGAATTATGGTTAGTAGTTGTCTTCAACAAAATTATAAATTATGTCTTGATTATTTTTTAAAACAAAATTTAGTTGTTATATTCAATGTTATATCATTGGAATCGTTTTTTGGAGAAGTAAAATATGCTTTAGACTTATAATAAAAACTATATTATAATTTAAGCGCTTTTAATTATTCAAAATTTATGTAAATTTGATATCAAGATCAACAATATATTAAAAGTGCAAAACATTAAAAAAATATGAAAATATTACAGTTAAAAATTTATAAAAAACGGTATTCTTGAAAAGTAGTTAAAAAATATTTTTACTTTAAATTTTTCTTCTAGTTTATATAGAAAACAGTCCATTTCGATAGATTAATATTGTTAAATAGTCATTTATCTTAACTCAAGAAAGTTTACGAAATTAATAATTTGATAATGATAAAATAATATTCCTAACTTATGGTTGTATTATTCTCACTAGTTAAATTAGTTTTTTATTCTCATATTTGATTTTTTTTCATGTAATCTTATAATTTTAAATTTTTTTAATTTGATCTTAAATTTCTTTAAAATTAATTAATGTAGTCCTTTGTGTTAATATTGTTTATGATAGTAATGTAGCGTTTTATTTTTAGTTGAATATTCTTTATTTAGGAGAAATATTTCTTTTTACCAATTAGGCACCACTTGGAATTATTTCATTGGGACTGAGATTAACTCATCTAACTATTCACAATCATCTATCTTGGTTAATTCCTAATTTGACTGATGGCTTAATCTATTCTATCGTTCATTGGTCTCGATACAACTTCAATGTGATGTTAATCAACAAAAACCTTTAGATGTTGGTTTATAGGAACTAATTGGTAGCCTCGCACCCATCGACGCACCCTAATCATAAACAAGAATTGAGGGCTTCGGAGGTGATATTGTTGCCACCAGCAAACCAAATTCCAACTCTTAAAACTTTAATGATATAAAGGGCGTGAGAGCTTTAACCCCATGATCCAATAAATTTCTTATAAAAAGCTTCATTGCTTCCCAATGAGAAAGGGAAACCAATAAAGGGTCCGAGACACTTGAGGAAGTGCTTATTATAGAACAATATTTACTTCATTGTGGTAAAAAGTTCAAAGGATTTCCAACTGAGACTATGAACATTCACACAATTGACTCTCCTTCCGCAATAAGGCAGTCATAGAAAAATTGTGGGTAGATTCAATATTGGTACCTTACATCAGTGTCATCCCCCACGTTTGATTGTTGTTCTGCCACATATTTCCTTCATCAATGATTCCTATACGAATTTAATAAAAAAAGACTACATTGACTTGTTTTAAATAAAATTGAGACCAAAATTGAAACTTTAGAATATGTGGGATTACATTGAAATAAAGTACATATACAGGACAAAAACTGATTTAGCCCTTTTATCTCTAATAAAAACATAAAAATGTAAATATAATTTAGATTGTAAGTCATGGTTAATTTACATCACGAAGACGTTATTTACTTATATCCAATAATAATATAGAAATATAAATATAGTTTAGATTGTAAGTCATATTTAATTTATATTAAGAGACGTCATTTAAAGTAAATGATAAAAAAAAAGATATATATTTAATTGTTGCACGTCTAGATAGACAAGTTATAATCTAGTGAGCTTATTTGGGATGCTATACTCTTAATTATAAAATGTTGCATCTTGAATATTAACTATAACTTTTTTTTATTGATAAGAGTTCAATCCAATAATTGATTAAAGACAAAGTCATGAGTTTGATTCTCAACAAGGTAAGTACTAAAGACAAATTTATTACAGGTGACATTAATCCTCTCGCCACAGAAGTCACATGAGAAGTTACAATCAAATCATGATAACCATAGAAGTCACATGAGAAGTTACAATCAAATCATGATACTTTTATTGTTACACTCTTAAAAATATAAAAAATTGTGCCCTAACTATTACTTATAACTTTTGGAATATTGGTGAGCACTCTATCTAACACTAATTCATTTTGTCTGATTTTTTTTCTCTTTAAATATATAAGTTACCTAACTCTCTAAGATTTGTAGTTTACAAATTATTTGTTTCAAAACAAATTATACCACTAAAGCTATCAAAATAAGTATGGCCCAAAAAATAATCTCACATGACTTATGATTCAAGTCATACTAAGCTTCAAAAAGACTAACCTAAACAAAAACATGTTTGTTTGACTAGTTCATCTGCCGATGTTTATATGAGTCAAGGTCAAACTAGACAACATGTGGTTGGGTTATTTATTTTAAGGTACACCAATATGCATATGTTAAATGTACTATTAAGCATAGTATTGTATTTAGTTATGTCAAGTACAAGGACATTTAAAAAATAAATAAAATATTGAATCCTTATTTTAGATCAATTAGTAGGAACAATTACATCAATGATATTTATAATGTGTGTTTATTGTGGTGCTTTATTTAGAATTGTCAATTTCACAGTCGTATGAACTCTTATTTACTTTTATGAATCTTTACTTGTTTCAATTACACATGTTATTGGTGTGGGAGACATTTATAAAATTATAGAATCATTTTAAGTAATACTTATACCAAGATGTGTGATATTGTTGTATAGTACATACTGTGTTCAAATATTCAACTTTACACTTTTAGATAATGATATATCATATAATTTTGTGTGAAAAAATTGTGTTTACTTAAATTTTCAATTAGGCAAAGTAGGGTTTGTTAGCCTGTGGACCCAACATGGAGTTAGACTATGCAACAAATTATGATTCATTTAAAAATATTGAGTTGTTAACTTCTTTAACTTGGACCATAGGGTCAAGCCAAGCTAGATCAAGTCACTCATTTTGATAACCTTATATACAACTAAGGTAGTAATATTAGATAGATGGAGATAAACCGATAAAAAATCATCATTTGAATAAGTTTGAATTTCCTTAATGTCAATGCAATTCATCATAGACGTCTCCTTTTATAAGGAATCACAGGGACTCCTTTGCTAGCTAGTTAGAAAAGCCTCACCACTAACCTTGACGAGTATAAACATCTATACAACTTAAGTAAGCCTGTATACCACAAATGATATCATATTTTGTCGATTATTCTTCACACCCCTCAAAGGGGAATCATTCAATTAGTTTATGGGACTTTTTATCTATTATATGGATTGCTTTGACACACTTGTGACCAAACTCAACATTCAATTTGTGATAAGTCGATCACATCATTTAAATCCTAAATCCTATACCACCAACCCTAAATTTGCAAAATCTTTAACCTAAAAGTGCATTATACCACATTGTCACAACACTAAAATCATAATTATTTTTTATAACTTATGTAACAAGTTGTTAAGAAATCCAGACAAATAAAGACGTGAAATAACGAAATTAAAATATTTTAAAAGTTGAGTCAAATTGACATAAAAAAAAGTATTGAACATAAAATACAAAAGTCATAACTATGAGTAAGAATATATGAACTTAAATGTTTGTGATTGTTTGAATGCACTCCATTTAACATTAATAAGAAAAAAAAAACTCTGAGAACTAATCTCATACTAACTTCTCTACAGATATATTTTCCAACACAAATCATAACACACGTTATCTACATCAATGTCATACGAGCATGCTAGAATAATTTATTACAAAAATAAAATTTTAAAAATAGTGTTGATACATGATAAATCATTTGATGAACACTAAATATCATTCTTTGATTTCTAATTTTTTTTCTCTAACCTAAAAATTAGGTTAATTTTGTGTTACAAAATTATCATGTTTTAGATATCTAATTGATTGTAATATGAAAAAAAATTCACACATTAGGATTATTTATACTAATTTAAAAATCAACCTAATTAATACATGACAATATATATGAATAGGAAGTGATTATATATATATATATATATATATATATATAATATTAACGTATTAACTAGTATTTTAATAGATTTATTTATTCATGAAATATTTTTTTTTTTACTTTTTAGTTTATTAATTAGGTTTGCTGTCTGATTTTCAAAGTAAAATTAAACATGTTTTTTATATAATAGTGGGAATAAAGTAGTTTTTTTTGTTATTAATGGTTGATTTTGATGTAGGGTTAGAAAAAAAATTATTTACTTGACCAATTCTTTTCCATCATATTCTTTATGTAAGAGTAATTAGTACGTGTGAGCTATTATATTAAATATGTCATATATCAAATGATAAGTTTTTATATGCATATTGACGACTAAGTAAAATTTGAAAAGAATAAGTAAACTATTATGATTGACTAACTTTTTTTTCATTATAATGAAAGATATAAAGCCTGATAATACATTATAGTGATGTAACTTTATATTAAAAGTGCATATTGTTTTGAATAAATTTTAATTAACAAAACAAATAATACTAAAAATTGGAAAAAAAGTTGTACCACTCTATCTTATAAGATAAGTAAGTGTAAAAAAACACCTTGTCATTTAAATACGAACTCTTAAGAGGGAAAAAAAACTTGATTTCCTAATTATCTTATATCAAAATACACAAGTCAAATATTTTTGTTTTTATAAGCCAATCGAATTATTTAATTATCATCCTAGGCCGACATAAATTGAGTTCCAAATCTGTGGTTCGAAATTCATTTTAGCTTCCAAATTTTGGACAAAATTTCAGATAATTCCAGTGGCGCCAAAAGGAGAGCCACTCACTCTCATCCACGTCATCCATCCGTGCACAACATTATCTCAAATCTGAACCGTCCACCAACAAGCCATCGACGCTCCCAAACGTTTCGCTGCAACCTCACACGGATCGACAAACACACTACCCCAACCCCAACACTACATATAAATACAAACAGAATTTCGCGTTCAGCTCAGACGGCAAATCTTCTCATCAAACTTCTCCTTCGGTAATTATCAATTTCACTGCCTGTGATAAATTGAGTTCAATTCGGATTGATTTGTTCTTATATTCTTGTGCTGTGTTTGGTGCAGATTCTGATTGTTGTGGTTAACGTGATTTTCCGAGCAAGATGTCTGGGCGTGGAAAGGGAGGGAAGGGTTTGGGAAAGGGAGGAGCGAAACGGCACCGTAAGGTTCTGCGCGACAACATCCAGGGAATAACGAAGCCTGCCATTCGGCGTTTGGCGCGCAGGGGTGGCGTGAAGCGTATCAGTGGTCTCATCTACGAAGAGACTCGTGGCGTTCTCAAGATCTTTCTTGAAAACGTCATTCGCGACGCTGTTACTTACACGGAGCACGCCAGGAGAAAGACCGTTACGGCGATGGACGTGGTCTATGCCCTCAAGAGACAGGGAAGAACCCTGTACGGATTTGGGGGCTAGGTATTTTCTTTTATTGCTTTCTTTTTAGGTTTCTTTTGTTTGGTTTAGGGGCTAAGGGATTTTAGAAGCCCTTTGCATTAGGCAATTTAGTGATAAAGTAAAAATTTGAACATGGCTTTGTTAAGATTCCGGTGGTGTTTTAGGAATGGGAGCTACAATATCATGAATTGTAATGAATTATCTTCCCTGTTGTTGCTGCCTATTCAGTAATTTAATCGTTGTATCTTGAACCTGATTCTGGAATCAAGAATGAAGCATGTTGAATGAGGGAAATAAGCTTGTGCAATCTTTTGATTTAATTTACTGTCTATTGGCATGCTTTGATCCTTTCTGAATGTATTACTTAACATTCAATATCAAGTCTTTTTGTATTTTTTGTGAACTTTTACCTTTGTAATAAACAACTGTGGCCAAGACTCAACCAATTGACAAGTTTAAATTTGTGTTGTTTTTGTAATGAAATTTGCATTCTGTTTTGTCATGGTATTGTAGCACTAATTAACCATTTTTGTAGGGTAGAAATTTTTATTAACCATCTGCATACTGAACATTGCAAATAATAAATTCAGTTTGGATAGTGTAGGTTGATCATCCATCTATGAAATGTGTGAAGTTGAACTTAGTACCATTTGTCTCATTTATCAGAGCTGCTCATCTCTGTGTTTGGTGGTAAGATATTGTCGATTCTGTATTGTTTTTGTGACATATGGTTGGTAAGTTAATTGTAGAAACATATTAAGACAATTTGAATTCATCCTTTGAAGACAGTTCAACTAAGACATCACTTATCAGATATCCAACAGGGAAACCTATTGTTACATTACGATTTATCAGACTGTATCATTGGCTTGACCTTTCTTTAAAAGTCTCTAAAGTGACTCAATTCATCACACTATAGTTAAAAGTTTTTTTCTTTAAAAAAGTTAGTAGTTTTCTTTAAAAGAAGTTAGTATGTCTTCAGTTTTTTTTTTTTAAATAAAATTAATTTGTTATATTATCACATTATTTGGATATCTTTTTGAGGATTTAATTATACTTTTGACATATAGTAAAAATTGTATTGTTATTTAAGTTTATTTAATAATTGTTTTTTTTTTGTTTTAAAATATTAAATTGAATTTTAAAAAAAAGATAAGTAATATATTAAGAGTGGAAAAATAATTTTTCCGAAAATATTAAATTTAAAAAATATTAAAACAGTCTTGTGTAAACTCAATTTAAAAAGTATTTATTTTAAATTGCCCTTCTATTTTATATAAAGAACATTTCGATGAATTAATTTTTGTTAAATAATTTATTTTATCTTATTTCACGATAGTTTAGGAAATTAATAATTACACAAATGATAAAATGCTTTTTTAGAATTTTTATATATAAAGTTATAGTCGTATCATTTTTGTCATTGACAATATTACAAGATTAAAATTATATTTAAGATATTTTTGTGAAATGTGCGCCGACTGCCATTTTTCTCAATTAGGATATTGAATTTTTTCTCTAACTTGTTTTCAAAATTTCAAGGGTTATGTGTTTCTTATTACAAAACACACAGACACACATATATATATATATAAGTTTTGAATAAGTTAGATTTAGGGCATAATAAAAAATTTAATTAAAGAAAAGATATGTTAAAAGAATATTAGAAGAGAAAAAAATAAGAAAAAAGAGATAAAGTTTTCTAAAATTAAAATTAAGTTATGTCTAAGTTAAATAGTAGAAGTTCTCTGGTATAATTTATCTATTTTTTATAATTTGTATATAAATTCATTTTTAAGTTATGGGAAATTATATTGTATTTTGTTTTATATTTTTCCTCCTAAAATTTGTAATGGAAAAATGTATCTAAATAAGTATTGTGAAATTTAAACATATCATACGCTTAACTAATCCATTAAGATTATGTTTGACACATTATTTAAACTTTCATATTCTATTAGTTGAAAAGTTTGTATGACATTATGTTTAATAAAAAAACTGACTTATAAATATAATGAGAGAATTATATATGTTTATATGACATTTTTTACATAAATTATACATTTACAAAAAAAAAATAAAAATTGAAGGTATTCGAAATTTTAATTAATTTTGAACTCTTATAATCTTTATATATTTCTTGTAAGTTTTTTTCAAGATAATTAAATTTTTGGATTGAAAGAAACCAAATTTATTCATATTATAAAATATTTTCAGGGAATAAATATATTTATTTTTCTATATGAACTTCGATACCATTCCTGTTATACTTATTGTATCATCACATGACTCAGGGGTAAGTAGGATAAAACTCTGTTATACATTATACGGAAGGTTGAATTAGTGATTTAAATATTTCTTGCATCATTAATAAACAATAAATCTTTCTTTACAATTATTATATTAGAAGAAATTGAGTTTATTGAAATAATAAATATATTAAGAAGTAAGTATAAGAGGAAGAAAATACGCACAAGAGAATTCAAGCAGACTTAATATATTAAATTTAATATTAACAATAATTAATTATATTTTTCTTAATTATATCTCAAAATACAATTGTAATAACTTAATCAATTTTTATCATATAATCAATTAAATTTTAATTACATTTATGTTATAATTGATTGCATTTCTATTTAATTTATTATTTTGCTTCTAGTTTTTTTTTTTTTTTTTTTTTTTTTTAAATCAAACAAGAGCAACTTCATGATTAATTATATATTTATGATTTAAAATAATAGGTTAGTAGAAGAAATACTCAATTACACAACTTATGATAATAAATTATTGTAGGCTATAATAAATTATTTAGTGCTTAAGGTAGTTATTGAAGATTTGTCCGAGCTTAGATAAAGATTAGTGATGAATTTTATTCAGAATATTCTTTAATCATTTCATAAATGTATGATTCATAGTTATATAAATATATTATTGTAAACACTCAATACACTTTTGTTCGTTATTAGAATATATCAAGATAAACTATTAACTTCAATCATAAAAAAAAAACACTAAGCTTCTACTTTCTTTCTAGTTATTCTACTTTCTTTCTAGTTATACACTGTGATATGTATAAAATATATATAAAATCTATTCCCATTTAAGCTTCATATAAAAGAAAAAAAAACACAAGAAAGATAAAAAGTTAAATATAATATAAAAGTATATTTATTAATTTTGTTTAACTTACAATGATTAATGAAAGAATAAGTACAATATTCAAATATAAGATCAAATAATAAATTAAATAAATAATATGACAATAAAAGACCTACAAGAACATCAAATAAATAAAAACATATAATGACTAACCTTATTATTCTTCAATTTTATTAATATTTTCCACACGTGTGTACTTAAGCATTTTTGAATTTTTTTATAACTTTTAACTTTTCATTAGTATTATTGAGGTGTGGAATTTGTCTCTCAACTTTTTACTTGTAAATTGTTGAATAATAACGTGTCAAGAGAGATGAGAGTTTTATTTTAGTAGTTAGTTCTTCAAATTCCACTCTTTAAATAGATCATCATTAAATTCAAATTAATCTCTTTACTTAATTAACCTTGAGTGACCTAAGACACTTTTATTGATATTGTTTGAATTTAACAATATTCTTTACATCTCATTTGTTACACCAACCTTGTTGTGGATATGAATCTAGAAAAAAAGTACACAATATAAAATCAAATAAAGAGGCAGCCTCCTTACTTTCATTAGGTTCTTAGATGTAATTTTAGGTTAATTCATCCAAATTTTATTTTTGAAAGCACATATAATCAACACATATGATAATTTGAACGTGACTAATCATTTAGGAATAATAATCCACGTCTGTAACAAATATTAAGCTCAATACACACATTTTTTTTTCTCAAAGGTTTCTACTCCCGTTGTGATATTAGTTTTTTTAATATTTATTTAAATTTGCTACATCTTTCCAAACAACATCTTTCAAGATGATATTTATAAATTTTACTTCAAAGTTGGTATTAAGCTTTTTTTTCTATATATATATATATATATATA
>Ga0209700_103572_pt1 | contig 29562 bp, 12 predicted proteins | sample SiratroredBW_FD_187528 | JGI IMG/M metagenome (GOLD analysis project Ga0209700, IMG submission 187528) | Root nodule microbial communities of legume samples collected from California, USA - Siratro red BW (SPAdes) (version 2) | ecosystem: Host-associated > Plants > Roots > Nodule | place: USA...
TTTATTATATTAGCAATAATAATAATATTGATAATAATAATAATATTAGCATTTATAATAATAATAATAATATTGATAATGATAATAATAAATATGTTAATATTAATAATAATAATAATAATTATTATTATTATTATTATGACAACAATAATATTATTATATTAATAATAATAGTATTAATAATAATATCAATAATATTATTATTAATGTTAATAACAATAATATTTATAATAATAATATTAATAATACTATTATAATAATAATATAAATATTTGTATATGAATTTATATACGAATTTAATTTTTATGTAATAAGTCTAGATACAAATTCGTATGTAATTTTGTATAATGTTGATTTTTAATATGGATTATATTATATATAAATTTATATACGGATTAAATCCATACGTAATACCTTGGATAAAAAATCCGTATGTAATGTTGATTTTTAATATAGATTATATTATATATGAATTTGCATACAGATTAAATCCGTATGTAATATTCTGAATGCAAATCCGTATGTAAAAATTCGTATGTAATATTGATTTTATATAAGGATTTGAATCTGTAGATAATTTTGTATGTAATGCTGATTTTACATACGAATATAAATATGTAGATAAAATTTTATATGTAATTTCTGTAGATAATTTAAGTTTTTTTAGTGAAAAATATTTTTAGTTTAATGAATATTATTATTATTTTTATATAGAAATAATCTTTAGTTAGAATCTTGAAAATGGTCTTTAATATAATTTATTCTACTTTCTTAATAATGTCTCTAGAAAATAACTAGACTATTTGTGTAAAACTTATTATAATTTATTTTATTTATGGGTCAGATTCTCCGTTGATAGAAATTTAATTAATACTTTCTCGTAAACCAAATTTTTGTATTTAATTTGAAATTTTTTTATTTAATGTAGTGAATCCTACTTGTTCTCAATCAAAAGAGTTGTCCACTTCTGAGCAGTTATCCTTTCTCCTGATGGGAAACCAAGATATTCACCCAATTAATGATCAAAATAATTTAGGGACACTTTTGTTTCGTGATAAGCTTTTTAATTTCCTGGGAAAAACAATATAAATTAACATGCTAAGTAGTGGATCTTGTACGATTTAATCTTTCAACTTTAAAGAGATGTATTTAATCCTGCATTTACAAAGTAATTTCTTGATTACTTTTCCATTAAAAATTTATAGTATAAATGTGTTTTATATAATAAGAACACTTTTTAAATACAAGTACTCTAGGATAATTTCGTCTCTAAAATAAAATTCCAATTAAAATTTTTGTTAATGGAATTTGTTATAACCTACTAAAACAAATTTGTTTGTCAAATAATACTAAATAGTAAAAGTACTTTTCAGTTAATCTAAATTTAAAAATATATGTAGAAATTAGCAACTATCCTATTCACCACCGGACTTAATATACAGTAGTAAATGTTATTTAAAATTATTTATTGTATATTATATATATATATATATATATATATATATATATATATATATATATATATATATATATATATATATATATCTTTGTTTCTAATAATTATAATTATAAATTATTTATTAATTTTGTTTTAACGGCTATCTATTAATTTTTTTAATGACTTAACTTTTATTAAAAGTTGGAAAAGTATTTTTTTTTGTAAATTTTGACTTAGTTATAACCTTTCGTAATAATTGTAATTAAAATATTTTACTTTGGATTTTTTTAGTTGATTTTTACTTAAACTAATATAATGTTTAGTTCCTTAGTTTTTTTTTTTTTTTTTGCCAAATCTTAAAAGTATATTGATTCCTGAATGATTATTTGAAAATATATGAATATATGAGAAAATATTATTTAAATTAATTAAGGATAATTTTCTATTTAATTAGATAATTAATTTAAAAGAAAATTTAATTTAATATGAAGCCTCATATAACAATATTCACTACTAATAGATGGCTGAGATGAAGTTTGTTTCTTTGCAATTAAATCCAAGCCGTCCATATAAATCAGTCAAAGTAAGAAAACCGTTCATATTTTATCCACTCTCGCTTACGCTCACTTCGTTTCACTCGCTCCCAACAATGCTGTTGGTCCACGCGCCACCATCACCTTTTCTCAGAACATTGCTTCGTTACAACAATCATATTCAGCACTCTTCTCGCGCTTTCTTCTTCTCATTATCTCACTTCACAAAACCCTTTTCCATTGGCACCCGTTTCTTCTCGCACTCTTGCCGGAGTTCACTTCTACCCATGAACGGACATGGCCTCGCCGCTGGTGGCTCCTCACCGGAGCACTTCACCGGTGACTGGTACTCTGTGCCGGAACTCCGGCTGCGTGATCACCGGTTCAGTGTCCCTCTCGATCACTCTCGGGGATCCCATTCTTCTCCCAAGATCACTGTTTTCGCCCGTGAAGTCGTTGCAGGTAACGCTAGTCAAAGTCACCTATGCCATTTGATGATTTTCAGAGGTTTTGATTGACTGCATTCATTGTCTCCTCGTTGCCTTAGATTCGTTCATGAACAGAAGTTCAGTGATGATATAAAGTTTTGTTTTTTTAATTTTTTAATTTGTGGGGAAAAAGTGGAATTTTGATGGTGGCTAATGATTCACGGTGTGAAGTGATGGAAAACCCAGATGGGGTTTTCGTGATGATGTAATCGGGTTAATGTTGTTCAATTATGGAATTGAAAACATACATGAAGTATCAGCCTTTTGTCAATGGAGTATCTGGTATTGAGGCAGAATGGAGTAGTTGTTTTTTAGATTATATAATAGTTTTGAATCCTTTATTGGCTGTGTTTGGATTGATGGAAGAATATGGAATGAATTTAAGGTCCATTTTTTGGATCGAAAAATAACAGTAGAAAACGGAAGGTGATGTATTGTTAGTATCATTGTATTGCTTCATTTTTAAAAGCTGAGCATTCTGAAATTGTAAACAACAACTTGGCTAGTGGTACCATTAAGTGTTTTGTGTTTGTGTCTGCTTACAATTCCTCAAGATCAAGCGCTTTTCCTCAAGGGATGAGGTGACATATAATTGGAGCCAAAGAGATTATGTTCCTTTCAAGGAAGAGAGGTGAGACCTATTGTGGTTTCCAGCTACGTAATTGGAACGGTGAGCTTGGGAAGAGAACATGGTAGGCAGATGACATGAGTTTATTTGGATACTGAAGAAAGCTTTACATGAATTGCTGGTACTGGTGAAATATGTTACTTACTGGCATTGGGCAATTATTCAGTTTCTGCAGATACAACCGTTATGTTTCAACGAGGAAGATGGTTGTCATGTAGGATGCAAATCATACATTTCAAACGATTTCATGATTAGCTTTATGTATGTGGGGCTGGCAAATAGAGCAGCATTACATACCTCATGCAAGCATGAAAACTTCTCTTCTTTTATGTTCATAATGTTTTATGTTTTGATTAGTCATTCTTTAATAAAACCAGTTTTTGATCAGCTGCCCGGATTCTTTAATAAAATCAGTTTGTGATAAATTATTGTTTTGTATATTGCCTAATTGATAACTCGTGCCCACTCTTCTACATCACCCCCTTTTGCATATTTTTTATTCAAAATTCGGTATTTTTGTTGCAGCTGGGAAAGAAGAGCAGAAGTTACCATACTTGTTATATTTGCAAGGTGGACCTGGGTTTGAGTGCCGGCCACCAACCGAATCTAGTGGATGGGTTCAAAAAGTCTGTGAAGAATTCCGTCTCATCTTAATGGATCAGGCATGATTTACTAGGCATTTGTGTAATCATCTTTGTGATACTCAAAGAAATTTTATGTATAATCTGTTCTGTTGCTTATGTACATTTCTACAGCGGGGAACAGGCTTATCAACTCCCTTGACTGTGTCATCAATGTCGCAATTCAAGTCTGCTGAGGAGTTGGCTGACTTCTTAAAACATTTTCGAGCTGATAATATAGTAAATGATGCAGAACTTATTCGAGTACGCCTTGTTCCGGATGCTGGTCCTTGGTCAATTTTGGGACAGGTATTCAAGTTAATGTTTTTTACAAGTATTCGTATGAGCTGCTGATTTTGATGTCCAACCAGTCTGGTTTTACAGTCTCTAATTCCTTCCTTTTCTTTCTTTTCCCTATACTTTTTCCCTGTGTCACTGATAATTGATATTTTTGAGTTCTGCTGTAGGTATCATCTAATGTTTTATTGATTTAGGAGCTTTGGTTAGATTGAGTTGTACCTTTGAAGCCAATATAACCTTGAAATTCCATATTTGCTTATTCTTCTTCTGTTCTTTTTTAATTGCTCTAGAGCTATGGTGGATTTTGTGCAGTCACCTATTTGAGTTTTGCACCACAAGGACTGAAGCAAGCACTTATAACTGGAGGAATTCCTCCAATTGGAGGTGGATGTCCGGCTGATTCAGTGTACAAAGCAGCCTTTGAGCAGGCTATACATCAAAATGAGAAGTACTACAAGAGATTCCCTGGAGATATTAAAATTATCCAAGAACTTGTTAATTATTTAGCTGAAAAAGATGGAGGAGGGGTGATGACCTGTCTCACAATTTTCTTCTTGTTAAACAAAAAAAAAATGAGTTATTTTCTGTCAAATCCTTATTTCCTTCTCTCTTTGCGTAGGTGGCCCTTCCCTCTGGGGGCTTCCTAACCCCAAGAGGGCTGCAGACTCTTGGTCTGTCTGGCTTAGGATCCAGTGCTGGTTTTGAGAGCTTGCACTATTTGTAAGCATTATTACCTTGTGTGCTTTAAAACTATCTTCAATTCAATTTTTTGAATAATTTTGTACTGACCTTTCTAGGTTTGAGAGAGTTTGGGATCCTACTTTAGTTCCAGGGGCACCAAAGAAAATAAGTTATAACTTCCTAAATTCTGTAAGAAAAATGTCTGCTTTAGCGTGATTATGAATACAGAATTTGAAGTTTCCTTCTGAATATCTAGTGCCAAATTTCATTCTATGCAGTTTGAGAAGTGGTTATCTTTTGATACTAATCCACTCTATGCTATTATGCATGAATCCATCTATTGTCAGGTATTATTATTTTTTGTTCCTTGTTTATGCATTATCTATGCTTCTCGTTCAACTCTGGTCCCTCTATCTCTCTGTAGGGTTCTGCTAGTAAATGGTCTGCCAACAGTATAAGGACTGAATTTGAAGACAAGTTTGATGCAATTAGAGCTGCCAAAGAAGGACTCCCTGTACTTTTTACAGGAGAGGTAGAGTGTAAAGAACATCGTTTTTATCTTTAATTACTTAACTAATATTGTACTGATGCTATTGAGAGAGTAACGAAGCTGATACTTGGTGTGTGACTCTAAAATCATACATAAAAAAAAAAAAAACACTGATACAAGGTTAAAAAGTACATAGAGACATGCAAATATATGTTTGATGTGAATAATTCAAGCCTTTTATTCATCTGTAATTGTCAGCTGCCACCAATATATTTGCATTCTTAACATTCGTTGAATGAAAAGATTTGGTTAGAATTGGCATGCTATTTGGATGTGGAACATCATGCATGACATTGCATTTCCCTCATAGGTAATGAACAACTAAATTGAATGCTATTATGCTAATCTACATTATGTTTTCTTTCCTAATACAAGGAGAAGATGCTTACCATGCTCCTTTGCTTTTATAGATGATTTTTCCATGGATGTTTGATGAGATTTATGCATTGAAACCATTCAAAGACGCAGCTCATATATTGGCAGAGATGAAGGACTGGCCCCCACTATATGACGTTCAGGCTCTGAATAACAATAAGGTAGTTTACTCAGTTATCTTTTATACTAAAAATTTCTATTAAGATATGAATTATGAATGGTACATCCGTAATAGTTGAATATGTTTATCAAGATGAAGTTGAGTGTCTCAAGTTTTTGTTGGTGTTAACTTTTATCCAATGCTGGCAGGTACCTGTTGCTGCAGCTGTTTACTATGAAGACTTGTACGTGAATTTTAAGCTGGCAATGGAAACAGCTTCTCAAATAGCAGGGATTAGGCTATGGATAACTAATGAGTTCATGCATTCTGGATTACGTGATGATGGGAACACGGTTATTGATCATTTGTTGGGGATGCTAAATGGAAGGAAACCTCTATTTTGATCACCATGTTTCAAAACCTGTTGAGAAATAAGAAATCGAGCCAGGGATATGAAAGTTATAATTATTATTATCTTCTCCATAAATTTGAAAAACTACATCTACAACATGGAATCAATGATTCTATACATCTTTTCTCTATGCTTTGGCTCCTTAGCCTCTGAATTTTGAACTTTTATTATCTTTTAAGTTGGTGAATCTTCCTCAAACACACTCTCTCTATACATAATTGCGAGTTTTTGATTTCTGATATTCATATACAAAGTTTAAAACTAAACATGTTTGGTAAAAGTGAAATGGAAATAAAATTTTATTTAATTTTGAAATGCTTTCCATTCATTTAGTTATAAATTTTATTTTTATTTTATAAAAATATACTTATGTTATATTTGATAATGACTTTTTCCATCACCTCACCATCATCTACGACCAACCACAATCAATGCCACAATTATGGTTTATTGTTAGTAATATTATACCATTAATTTGAATATGTTTGTTGTCCCTATTATTACCTATAATTCTACAACCACCACCACCAGTAATACTATGACTATAGTTAAGAAGACTCTCATTATCATGCAAGCATACTTTTAAACTAACTAACGAAATAAAGAATTTTAAAGCAATTTATTTGAAACTAAATAAAAAGTTAGAAGAAATGCAAAATTTTAAAAATACCGTAAAGTAAAAGCTAGCTTTTAAAAGATAAAAAATAATTATTAAAAACTAATTGTGCTTTTTAAGAATTTTGAATCTTACAACTTAAAACCATAACGAACATTGTTTAAATTTTCATTTTCAGAATTTTATCATTTATGGTTATAAATAGTACTTAAATTAAAATATAATCAACAACCTAATACATAATGATTATTTGTAGAATAACTTATACTTGATTCATAGTATATTGATTCAGAGTATAACAGTATTTTAAGGTCATATATAAAAATAACAAAAGATAATTTTTGAAGGATATATAAAATGTTTTTTACAAAATTATTATTGACTTTTATTTGTAGTGTGAGAATTTTCTCATCTCTCTTCTTCTATCCGTAGAATAAACACGAGCGAGCTAACCAAAGGATTAAAACAGAAGACACAAAATATTGTTTCAGTTCCGGTGGGGATTGGCATTGAAGTATTGAACAACGGTTGAAGAAAGAAAGGCATTTGACAAACTCTGAGCGATGAAAAACGACAAGTAGTCTCAAGATGAGTGACAACATCTTCTGCGGATAGAACCGAAATTCCTTTCTTCTTTGTTCTTTTCTTTGGGTTTTCCAAATTCAGCATAAGATTGCGTGCCATAGTTATCACCAACATCATCATGATGGCATTGGGCAGCGGAATATATGTTGCTCACACTGTGGCTTTCAGATCAGACCTTCGACCGATGGCACCTGACCACATTGGTTCTTCCACTTCTTCTCGTCAAAGGGACCTTGTTTTCATCGTCAACCCTCTAGGTCTGTTGAAAAAACACAAAAAAATGTTACCTTTTTCTTGTTTTGTGGCTAAATTAAATGGTGGGTGCGGTGTTAGAATTCGGTGACCCATTATGAAAATTTTCTGTTAGCTAGAAAAACATAATTACCCTTCATTTTTTGGGGATGAAGTTTGATTTTTAGGAAAATTTGCACCATAATTGCACTCGTTGACAGGTAGTGTACTGATCTCGAATTTAAGTTTTGGATATAATGTATCTGTTTTCGGCTCTGGTTCAAACATGATTGCTTTCTGTAAAGCATAACTATAATTGTAAAACTAAATTAACTGATTGTTTAAAAAAGAAAAGAACTTTAGAGATGCAGGATTTGTATAACCTTTACACAAGTTAATTGGTGATGTGATGTGAGTGCCTATGTGAATTACTGTTTAAATTTTAAAACTGGAAACTTGGTTGCAGGTGCTAATGGGAGGACGGGTCAAGAATGGAGGAAGCTAGTTCCGTATCTACGGTCTCGCCTCGGTAAAGATTGCAATGTGAGTGAGTCTTGTTGCTGATGTGCTGTGAGTGTTTGCCTGTTTGTTTTCGGGGTGAACTGTGCAAATTTATTTGCTTTGTTTGTTGTGTTTATTTGCAAATTCATTATGTTTATTTCTTTTTGGGTAGATATGTGAATCCATAACATCAGGTCCTTGTCATGCTATTGACATAACGAGAGAGGTTAGTTTAAAGTGTTTGTGATAAGTTGGTTTTGTCCAACTGCTTCAAACATGTTGTTGAATTGTTGTTCTTCTGCTATTTAGGCTATAAGGGAGGGGGCTGATGCTGTCATTGCTGTTGGAGGTGATGGAACTCTTCACGAGGTGAACACTGCTTGGTTTTTTAAAAAATATATATTGTTGGAAGTGATGATATTGTTTGATGGATTATGGCTACATAAAGTTCCTCAGGGAAATTCTTGAGAAGCCTCTACCTTATCAGAAAAGGTTCAACAACACTTAACCCTTTTGTGCTTGTCATAAGGCTAAACGCTAGCAGTATACTTTTTCAGCACATTTCTTTATTGGTTCAAATTCGTGCTAGGTTCAGTGAACAGGAAGTAGGATCCATTAATAAGGAGCGATATTTTACAAGGGCACACATGAATTTTAATTAATACTAAAGGAGTGTTGTAAAGAGTGTATTGGAGAATGTGTTGCTAGCATTTTCCTTGTTATAAAATACATGTATTTGATACAAGTAAAGTTGTTGATGAATCTCAGCATTCTTTCTTAATTGTTCTCCTAATGTACCTCACTTTATTAAAGCAGGTTGTCAATGGATTTTTCTGGGCTGGAAAACCTGTTGTTAGTCAAGTGAAGGAGTCTACGCGTTCAACTGCTCTTGGTGTGAGTACTTGCCACCGAATTGCAATATTCTCAGTTTTTATTCAATGCCTGACGTCTTAGATTCTGTCATCTGTAATACATCCCGGATGCTGATTGAAAAATATACACTGTTATGGCTTTATACAGCTCATCCCCTTGGGAACTGGTTCGGATTTTGCAAGAACATTTGGGTGGTTAGTTTTTGTTTTTATCTTCATTGTTTTTGTGTATCTTATTTAAATGAAGCTTGTTACATCTATATAATTGAAGTGAATGGAAACATCTGTTTGAGTATATTCCAGGAAAAATGATCCCCATGAGGCTATTGAACGTGTTGCTCGAGGTTTTTTCTTTTTCTTAATTTGTAATGCCTTTGTTATTCTATTTTAGCTGTGTGATAGTTGAAGTATGTTGATGCTGGCCTCAAATCTTATGTTTCCAGATGTGCTTTTAGTTTTCTCTTATTACATTCTAATTTAGGTTTCTTTAGGGTTGAGATCAAGTATAGATGTTGGCGTTATCACCGGGGAGGATTGCGATCATCACTACTTCATAAATGTTGCTGACGTTCACTTGTAAGGCTACATTAGAAATTTCAGAAGAAGTGTAATGTATATGGGATCATATCTAAATCATGTCTGACCGAATTTTATAGGAGTGCAAAGGCAGGCTTTTATGCTTCTAGGTACAAGAGATTTGGCAACCTGTGCTATGTCATTGGTGCATTGCAAGCCTTCATTGGGCATCAGAACCAGGATCTGAGAATCAGGGTCAGTGTTAGCTTGAGGTCCTGTATAATTTTAGATTTTTCAAGGTCTATATTTGTGCACCAGAAGTGTCACCAAGTTCTAAAACATGAAAAATGCAGTTCAACGATGGTCCGTGGGAGACATTTCCTGATGTGACAGCCCTTTGCGTTGGAAATGCAAAATACTTTGGTGGTGGCATGAAAATTACACCAAATGCTGATCCTTCCAGTAGAAATTTAGAGGTGAAATACCATTCTGTTAAATTCCATAGATGAAAACTATCATCTATTTTTGAATAATCTACTATCTAAACCTCATCCTAAAAATCCTGGTCATCTTTTTTTTAAAGTGCATTTTTTCCATTAATTCTGCAGGTTGTGATTCTTCAGAACTTCAAGTGGTATGATTTTGTCTTGAAATTACATAGGCTATACAGTGGGACACATCTCTCGGTTAAAAATGTATCTGATAGAAGGTATAATCTTTTCCAAAGAAGTCAATCTACCATTCTTAATGTTACCTTTTGTTGCTTCTTTCTAATTATTGATGTTAAATATCAATTAATAAACTTTGGATGACTAATGAAATTTGATTACATGGTCTAGTCAAATCTGAATATAACAAATAGATATTGAATATTGTTAATGTGAGGTCAATTATATAGGTGATTCTCAAAACCTACTCATTATCCTTTATAACCTCCTTTTATTGTAATTATACAACACCAACAATAAAAGCCTGACCATTAGTGAGGTCAGGCTATATGGATCTCACAACTGTCATTAGGAAATATGTTCCGAATTATCCATGTTTGTTATATCGACAAGTTTTAAGTTGGTTGTGCAATTCAGACAAAATTGTCTTGGATATAGTATTGTGGATAACTGTTTTAGTTGGATAAAACTTTATGTGTGGATGTGCCTTAAGTGCACTGAATTGTAACTAACTAAAAATGTGGAGGTAAGTACCTAGCAACAGGATTTTGTAGTGACCTTTGACAATTAACCTAATGTGCTACCTTTTTATGCTCATGGAAGCTTAGGATTGGACCATTGTGGTGGTACTCATCCAGAGTGTTTTTTATATTGCAGTGTACTTTCTATTGAGGTGGAGGACATCTCAGGCAAGGGTGGTATTTATATTCAATCTGATGGGGAGCATTTGGGGTTCCTTCCAAAAAAGATTAGTGTTCAGCCTGCTGCCATTGAGATGATACTGTGATTTCACTGCAGAACGAATCTATGAAATAGAGATGATGAAGTTCATTCCTTGTAATTTGCCAGATTTAGTAATGGGAGGAAGAGTTTGGTTTTAACGGTGTAGGCATCAGAGTAGGCTTCTGACGTATTTTGTTGTGGTATGAGGGAGACTAATTGTACTTTTGAATCAGCAATGTATTGTTATAGAATTTTTTTTCAAGCTGTAAAATGTATCTACAGTTATAGAATGAAAAATAAAGGTACAAATAAATTAGAAATTCAATAAAGTGCATCTTTGGAATCCCTCACAGACAGTTCTCCACAAATCCATGTCAAAATTTAGCAAGACACAGAAGCAAGACCAAGTAGCTTCTGGAGTTCCGTGCGTCAACTATGACTAGCTCACGAAACATGTTGAAAGTTCATCATGTAATTAATACTTTTTATATTTTCTCTTAAATGACTGTCAATTACCAACTCTTGTAAAGTTCATCACTTGATTGACTTTAGATCTGATTGCAGGAAAGTGCTTATTTTGTTTATGTAGAAAACATTTAGGGAGTTCAATGTCAATACTATTAAACAGTGTACAAATTCAAAACTTCAACAAAATTACTGAAGAAACAAGATTCTGAAGTGGAAAAATCCCAACCAGCAATTTCTCTGAAGATCTGAACCCCACACCAACAGATTTCTCAAGCCGGCTAGCATGTTATAGCTCTGAATCTGAACTTATGGACATTGCTTCCTCTGATTTCTGTTTCCCATCTAATGAGGAGCTCATTAGAGGGATCATGCACAAGATGGAGATGAGTCAGGCTGAGGGTCCGGAGCTGTTAATTATGCTACAGTTATGGAACTCATCATTTCCGCTGCTATGATATTGTTCTATGGATGCTCTAACACCCTTTCAAACTAGGTTTCTTGTCTCCTTAAGTAGGTCTAATTCATATATTATTTGGAAGATGAAAATTCCTTGCTTAGAGTTGAAAGTTTCGATCTCAGAAATATTACAGCTTCCCAAGTCCTTCAAATTGTGTTGTTATTTCGTCTCTCAAATCTTACTCTTCAGTTCCATCATCACTTGCAATTACCATTCTGTCTACTTAGGCCAGTCAGTGTTAGTTAATAGTTTCGCATCTGATGAGTGATTTATAAAACATATGATCACCTTGACTCTGTCGCTGTCACAATGATCCCATGAATTCCGTGATTCTTCCAAATCAGACAGAGAGGTTTCTTTAGACCATATAAAGTCTTTTTCCACTGCACACCTTATCTCCACCTTTAATGGAACCATATGCACCCATTTTCAATTACAAACTTTATCTCCATATATACCTCTTCCAAGCCTCTATTCAAAAGAACAGTTTTTTAATAACAAATTGATGTAAATCCCATAAAAAAATGTACTGCCAATGAAATAATCACCACCATCTTTAGTTTTGTATTGGAGCAAATGTATTCGCTTAAACAATTTAGTATATTGGTTAGCCTTTCACCACCAGTTTTGCTTTATATTGATCTAGGCAACCATCAGACTAGCATTTTACAGTGGATATCCAGTTGCATATGACTATCATCATGTCTTTTGACCTTCAACATCTGTAGTCTCATTCTTCCTTAATGAACTCTTCTCATGGCAGACAAACCCAATTTTCACATTTGAAGCTTCTAACATTAATTTAAAGATTGATGGAGTCAAAAGATGAAAAAAAGAAACTAGTGCTACACAGAAAGACACTGAACTAATACAAATTAAGATATACGATACTTGATAAAAACCTTTCTCTTTTTCTCAGGAATATATTGACAGATCATTAAAGATTAGGGATCAGAAACATTTGAGGCCATGCAATATTGGGGATTTTACTATTGTGAGGATTTTAACAATAAAATAATTAATTTCTGAGATCAATTTAAATTTAAAGTATAATGTTAAGATTTGTGGAACCTATCATATCATTGGTTATCAAATTACTTATAAATACTAGTTTTATATTTAAGATATTCATTTCTCAAAGAAGAGTGTGCTTACATTAATTAAAAATATGATTATATTGTTATGTTTATTAGTAGTGATTTTTTTTATAAATATCTTCTGGTGACATCACATAGCACTTTTAGTTACTGGAAATTATGTCCCTAATCAACATGGTTGAGTAATGAATTTTTGGTCACTAATTTTTATATTATTAATTACACATTGTTCTCACATAAACCAAGTTTTATTGTTATGTTTACTGTTTAACTCTTTAATGAATAGACCACTTCTACTGTTGGGCTTCTGAGTGGTTTAGCTGCTATTAATTGTGCACCTCTTTATTCAGAAACACGTTGATCAATTTGTACTCAAAGACTTGAGAAGGGACATACTCACTTTTGAAAATGGGTGAAATGAAAATGAACCAGGAATATATCTAAATTAAAATTGCCTTTGGAATCCACAAATCACTAGTTGAAATGCGTGTCTTTGTTATATTAGGAGCACTTAGGAATTTCAGCTATCTAATCATGAACTTTAAGCTTTCACAAGCTATTCCTTTTTGTTCATTATAACAAGCCATCTCAACAAGTGGCTTCAGAGGCTTTTATCTTCAGAGATTTGGACATAGTTTGCACATAGTTAGGTTTAAATTTCATTATTTTCATTATAAAAATCATATTACAAAGTTAAAAGTTAATGGTTTTTTTATTGAAATACAATTAATAAAGTTTTTATTTTGAATATAATGATTAAATTTGTTATGTTTTATTTTAATGCTAATTATAACCTGATAAGCTGACGTTAACAAAATCATAAATGGCATAAAATTACAACGTTTGGCGTAAGCAAATTATACATTACATAGTGCAAGTTTTACTGGTAGGTGAACAGTACATATTATTTGAAGTTTTGACCTAGTGTAAGAAGAATGTGTATATCATATGAGATGTGCAAATATTAAGGTTGTTCTCTACTTGCAGCCAATGCTAAACTCAACCAAATCCAACTACTTCTGTTCAACTGCCCTTGCAAGTTCATACAATAACACATAGGAGACGTGTACCAGATGACCTTATCTTTCGTTATCATCAATGCATGCACATCTTCTTTATAAGTTTCAACGCCAAAACATTCTCATTTTCTCTTCACGTGGATCACTTCATTGTGGAGTTAAGACCTAATGGAAGGCCATGACCCACCACCCCAAAACAATCCTTTTCTCTTTTCGGGGCTGCAAGACCCTTTGGAACCTCAGGAGCAAGGGCTACGTGACTTTGACTGGGGCAACCTTTTCTCTGCCCAAAACAGCTTGTTGTTGCTTAATGGGGATGCCAATGAAACTATTCAACGTGCTTCTTCTTCCTCTTCATCTTTTATGGCTCAAAATAAGGTAGTTTGCGAGGAGGAAAAGGGAAACAAGGAGAAAAGAAAAGGTGGGAGAGTGAAGAAAGCAACACGAGTGCCCAGGTTTGCTTTTCAAACGAGAAGTGCAGATGATATTTTGGATGATGGTTATCGCTGGAGGAAATATGGACAGAAAGCTGTGAAGAACAGCACATATCCCAGGTAAATGTTTCTGCGTGTGTTTGAAATGACATCGATTTGGTTTTCTTTACGTTGCATATTAGGGTTTTCTTTATGCAGTGTTCAACTTTCTCTTTGGAATAAATGTGAGGCTTAGACTTAAACTCAGATTTCTAGTCTTGCCTAATACAAAAAAAAGAATCTTTAATTGCTTTGTTGAAACCTTAAGATTTAAAACTAGATTTTACTGAATTATTTCTACATCTTGTATAATTTTATTGAGATGACTGAATGGCTCTTGTTCTTCATTATGATTTTGCATTAATGGGGAATGAAGAAGCTACTACCGCTGCACGCATCACACATGCAATGTGAAGAAACAAGTGCAAAGGCTGTCAAAAGACACGAGCATTGTGGTGACAACTTACGAGGGAATTCACAATCATCCATGCGAGAAGCTCATGGAAACTCTAACCCCTCTTCTCAAGCAAATACAGTTTCTTGCTAGCTTGTAAGAAGTTTCTCTACAGCTACATTACATGCGTACATATCAAGCACTATAATTAAGTTAACTTATTTATATGCTCTTTGGCTTTCCAATTATAATATCACACACTGCTCTCTACGTGTACTGTATACTCTCAGTTAATTACTGGTTTGATTGTGAACTTATTTTTGTCTCTGTATGTGATCATGATCACCTGTGTCTGTGTAATCAAACTTCTGTGAATTTTACAATGTATATCATGCTTTACTTTTCTACTTTAGTTTTTCTGTGGATTTTTTCTTGCCCCATTGTGTAAAGCTTCGCACATTATGTTAAAAAAAATTTGCTAATTTTGTACTTCTAAATAGTAAATACAACAAATTGTACACTGGTAGTGTTTAAATATTGGTTTTAATGAGATGAATATATAGGAAATAATGAAGAAATTAATTTCATGTAAATATTATTTGCTCTGTGTATTACAAAACACATTTATTCTTGTTTATATATATAAATTACATTTCAATATTAAGGTATTACAAAATATTATCCGGTAGTAAACTTCATATATATATATATATATATATAAAACACGAAAACACTAAAAGAAAAACAAAACTTTAGTTGCTAATTATGAAATTCTATCATTATAATATTTTTTTATGTAACACACAAATCACATATTACAAGACAATACAACAATAACAGATAGAATAACTTGTGTCTTTAAAATATTTTAATATAAACTTTCATTTCAATTTAAACAACTTACAAATATCTCAACTTTCATACTTAGTCTCATTATATTGTACTAAAGAATCAAGTGTCTATCAATAATTCATATTCATTATCACTCATCTATTGATATATATAAAATTCATATTTATTATCACTCATCCATTGATATATATGAATTGATACTTGACTATACTTCCAAAACACATATGTTGAATTTGACTAAGTAATCTACATCTATCATATTACCTTTACTATGTTATCTCTCGAATACAACTACATGAACATAGAAATTATGTCCTTTCATACGATAGGATAAATCCATATGACCTGTCAGATCAACTATCTTTTCAAACCATAGACTTAGTCATATAGACCTTTCTCGACTCTCACCACTTGATAATTTTTATCTATATGATTCCAATATACCAGTAGAGTCAGAATATATCTTTTTAGATATTTCTCTAATTCAATGCATATCCTAAACAATCTCCACAATACTAAGGTATTTTCTTTTCTGAAAGTATTATGTCTCAATCACACTTTAACATGGTCCATATTTCATACTACACATCAATAACAATACAACTACACATAATTTAAGTTTTAAAATATATTAGAAAATATAAAAAAATCACAATTTACATATGGCATTCTCGTCCAGCAAGTCCCAGGCTTGCCCAACGACTAAGCATTGAGACCAAATTCGTTCAACGAGCCTCATGCTCACCTAACAACTAAGCCTTGGGATCAGATTCGACATACAAGTCTCAGGCTTACCAAGCAACCAAACCACTGATACCAAATTTGCCTATTAAGTATGACTTGCCTAACGAACAATGCTCTTGGGTTTTTTAATTCTTGAATTTTGTTCAGTGAGCATATGACTCGCCCAATAAGTCTGCATAATTCTACATAATCTACAAAATTTTGAAATTGGTTCAGGTGACTTGAAAGGGTTTTTTAGATATTTTTTACTTGTTGAAGATTAACACCCTTACTCGAGTCACTTGATCCTATTCAAATTTCTACAACTACTTAAATAAGTATACATGTAATTCACACAGTTTATTCATATTCACATCAACAAGCTAAATATCAAAATAAACATATACACAAATCAATGATGACCAAAATTTCATCAATCCATCTTGTTCAATCTAAGCATACTCAACTAATATACTAAGTGACTCCAAACATTAATCAAGTTTATAATACCTATCGATAAAAAACACAATACATATGAGAATAAGGAAGAACTTACTGAAAAAAGAGAAAAAAAGACATGAAGAATAAATAAAAAGTGTGATAAATGAAGATGTAGATAACGAAATAAAAGAGAGGAGTCTTAAAACTTTTGAATGAAGAAATTACAAGAATAAATATTTGTAAATAGTAAGAAATTATAAAAACTTGAGAGAAGCGCAAACATGAGGATATGAATTGTGAAATAAATATGAGATTGAACACTACAAAACTAATGACAAAATAAGAATTAGAACAAGTATAAGCAAGATGGTTGTTAGTTTTTATTATTCACGACCTTCACGGCCTAATTCCAGCCCCACCCTAGTCTCCCAACATCCAATTTATATTTTCATCTTGCTGTCCTCTTTGTTTTCATTTATCCTTATCCAACATGTTTTTATTTCTACTTCCTTTTCAATTTCTTCTAAATAAGTTATTTCTTATCTTTTGAACCAAAACAATCAAAGTTATCTCTTATTGATCATCCCAAAAATAGATCTAATTGTTAGATGTATTTCACTACAAATTTCAACTCCTCCCTTCTTATTATGTAGTCTCTCCATATTTTTCATATTTGGGTTTTTGTTTTACTTTCCTTTTGTTTTGGTTTACCCTTACCCAATAATAAAAACTATCTATTATGTTAACACAAATATATCTTTAATATTAACAAAAAAAAGTAGACATGTCATTCAATTCATAAAAAAATTAGATATTGATAGAAAAATATAAGGTTTTTAAGTATTTAATATAAAAAAAAAACAGTAGAGAATTAATTGAAAATATCAAATTTTTCTAGAACTTTAAACTGAATTAACTCATTTAAAAAATATGGACAAACAAAAAAGGAGTTAAAATATTTTCTTCATGTTCCTTTGTATAAATTGTCGTTTAAAAAATCGTCATTTTAAAATAAATATCGACAATTAATAATATATTTCAACTTCTGCACCAAAGATTAATGAAGAAAGATATGTCATTTATGTTAAAAACCAATTGCCTTCTTGATTTTACGTTAATCTGATGTACAAGAATGAGTTTTGGGGAAAAGGACTTGGATGGGGTGAATGGTCTGTGATAAAACCTGTGGAATGCAATGATGGACTTGACAATAATGTTAAAAATGACGAAAGGAAAAACTCTTATAAGTATATATATTATGATTTAATTACTTATAGATGCTGTTATATACCTATCAGTGCTTCAAACACTGCGATCACAACTTAGGAACCACATGCAGATATAACCAGATAATGCCAAAGAATGAAGAATTTGTTTTCAACTTTTTCATCTATTATTGCTGCACCGCATATTTATCCGAAAACAAAGCCAGATTCTTTTCTTTTTGTGCATTATTATTATCATTATTGGTGTCTAATTTTCTCTTAAAACTTTAATGCACACATTTTATTTTTCTAAAATTTTCAAATGGGTATTCAAATTTAGTCTTGCATAAACTTCTTAATTAAACTTATTTTTCTTCTTTCTGGTAGGTTTTTAGTGAATGGGTGTGATTTATTCATTGTTACTTTATAATTAATAGTGACAAATTAGTATTACCTGAAAAGAATGTCATAAGTGTGTAAGAATTTCATAAGTGTGTACATTTTGCCCACTCACCACGGACAAGTGGACACTTCAATTTGAAAGGGAAGAGTCACCAACCAAACTTTATGATAAAATAAAATAAAGAGGCAAGTATTGTTCCCTCATTACAAGAACAGTCACCACATTTCATTCAATTCACACTGTAGTACCTTCATTTACAAGATTCACTTTCATCTCTCCACTCAAGAACGTGATAATCATCTTCAATAATGGAGGCCAGTTTTCTCAGATAAATGTTCTCCTCGTTCTTTTCTTTCGGTGATGCTTATTCCTCCATATTCCATGTTTAGTGATTAACACTTCATTTTCCACTTTTATATCTGTATTTGCTTGTTGATCTTTATAACCTACCCATTTAGCAAACCAATGCATGCATGCACTTGGATCCATCTATGACGGATTCAATCATGGATTCATTTGTGTTCACTATAAAAACAATAATTGATTAACGCAGAAAAAAAGAGAGTAAAGGTGTGTTTGGACTGTCTTTTTACTGTTTTAGTTTTAGAAATGGTTTTATAAGACATTAAAATCTTATTTTAAGAAATATAAAAGGATAAGAAATAATATAAATAATGAAACACTCGTAGAGAATCAAAATTTAGAGATGTTCTGATTTTGAAAATACTTTTAAAATTTTATATTAGTCAAACAATTTTTTTTAATTTTTTAATCACAGAAATTAATTTTCAAGAATAAGAAATAAACAAACCCTTACCGAAAAACAATTATCCATTAGTTTTTCCGAAATATGTTGTTCCATCAAAAAGAAACATAAAGAGAAAAACTATTTTGATTATATTATCAGTATACTCAATCACTATTAATTTTGAAAAAAAAGTATTTTTGTATTATTTTGTGTTTTTAAAGTATAATACTTTTATTCATATTTTTTAAAATGAAAACAACGCTAAATTTTATAATTTAAAATAAAATAATTTTGTTAAAAAGCAAACTTTTTGCTTAATTAAAATAATCGAAATGATTAAAAGACAAGCACACGCGAAGGGTGTGCACACTTAACCTACGCGGTTACACAACATCAAAGGAAATAAAACGACAGCGATAATCAGCATTAGTTCTTTAATCCATTGATAATCAGATTTTTGGATCTAATTCTATTCCCTTGTGCCTCAGAAAGTCCAGATCCGCGAACCCGGAGGGGACCACGTTCGACGACACCTCGTCACGTGTCGGCATCGCGTTTGGCCTTTGCGTGTGTCGTTTGTTTGGTTTTGCAGCGTATAAGTATGCGTGCGACGAGTCTGGGAGTTAAGGTGTCGTTTGGTGTTATCGGTGTGGGTGCGATATTTGCAGTGCTGAAAATGTCGCAGTTGTTGGACAAAGCGAAAAACTATGTTTCGGAGAAAGTGTCGAACGTGCCGATGCCAGAGGCGACTGTGAAAGACGTGGATTTCAAGCGCGTGAGCTGCGACAGCGTGCAGTACTTGGCCAAGGTTTCTGTCGCCAATCCTTATCCCACTCCGCTTCCTATATGCGAGATCAAGTACTCCCTCAAAAGTGCCGGCAGGTTCGTACACTCTTCTTTTTTCATGCTTCTCTCATTTTCTTCTTCGTATTTTAGGGTTCAAGGATTGGTTTTGCCTTCATTCTCGGTGAATCGTGAAAAAAATGATGGTGGTGGTTGACTTTTGCAGGATCTGTTGTTATTATTTGTTTAATTTAATTTCAATTTGGCTTATTTATGAAAATATTTTTCAAACTAGTATTTCGGTGTTTTAATTTATTTATTTAGTTGGGAGAAACAATGGTGGTTTAGACCCTAGAAAAGGTGAAACATCTTATTTGATATATGAATGTTGATTTGTTGAGAAGGGAGGTAGCATCAGGGATAATACCTGACCCAGGGTCGTTGAAGGCAAAGGACTCAACAATGGTGGATGTGCCAGTGAAGGTGCCTCACACAGTGTTACTGAGCTTGGCAAGGGACATTGGTGCTGATTGGGACATTGATTATCAATTGGATCTTGTTCTCATCATTGACATTCCTGTCATTGGCAACATCAAGATTCCTCTTTCTCAGACGGGAGAGATCAAACTCCCCACCATTAGAGACATGTTTGCCTAATTCCTATTCCAACAAACACCCTCTTTCTCTTTTTCCTTCTCTATCACAACATTTTCTGTTTACTTTTTTATTTTAATACTTCAGTATGGGCTTTCTTTCTTGTTTTTCCCTGTATGGATGCTATAAACAACACATCATGATATTTCAAATCACATATATAGTTTTGGATAATTCTTCCCCTAAAAGTAATATCAATAATTGTACTCCCAATACTAGCTTAGCATTTCACCTTGTTAGTTATTATTTTATTGATTTTCTTTACTCTTTTAGTAAAAATAGATTTTCTAAATGATTTTTTAGTAAAGTAGAGAATTTGTTCATGAGAGTATTATATATTTGTTCTAAAGAAATTTTCTAATATTGAAGATTCTTCTTGTTTGAAAAACATATACTATCATCAATGAGTGACGAAAAAGTAGAAAGAAATATGATCATAGACAATTTACAGATTTGTTCTTGTACTTTACAAAATTTGATCAGCTTTTTCTAAGCTTCAGATCAGTATCATTATTGTGATTTGCAAATTACAAGTCTCAAGTGGTAAGGGTTTTAATCCTTTTAACGTTAAGAAATTGAATTCAACCTGTATATAAAAACAACATTAGAATAGTTTACGAATATAAATGAAGAAATTATACATATTTATACAAAATTCAATTTATGCTTTGTTTGAAGTCTTTCAAAACTAATCAATACAACAAAAATATAAAAGAAAATTAGACTTTTTAAAATGATTATTAGACCAAGACTAGTGTATAAAACATAAAAGGTTAAATAATTTTATTTTCCGAATTGTATCGTTTAAAAAAAATTAAATAAATAAATTTATAATAATCCCATAGTTTGACAGAAAGGAATTACCATCTTTTGATTAAATTTGCGTCTGCATTATTGTTTATAACTGTTTTGAAAGATTGACTAAAACTGTACAGACCAGTTAAGGAATTGTTGGAACTTTTGCCTTAGTTTAACTCTTTTGTACAAAGGTTGAAGGACTCTAAATATCCTATTTATTTATATAATTTTTATTATTGATAAAAAAAAAATGTAATTTCCAAATTCCACAAAGAATGGTAAACACGCACTTCTTTGTAGAATCTTTATAAGTCTAGACAGAAATTTTGATACAATTATAATATTTTTTAATAATAGTTATATTCTATTTAATTTATTCTTCTTTTTCAGATAAGAAAATAATTTGATAATATATTATTTATACTATTAATATTATTTCCACTTATTGTTTCCACTTATTAATATCTAACGTAATACTATATTTATCTTATTTGTATTTGAACTTAAATTTTAACATTTATTTTGACTTATTATTGTTTTCGTTACAGTTACTTTATACATTATTTTTAACCTAAATTCTTATAATATTGTGATGTGGGATGTTTTTATTTTTTATTTTTATTCTGCATTTAAAATTAAAAATGGCTTCATCATTCTTACAATAGAAATAATATTAAAAATAAATTTCAGTTAAATTAACATTTTTATAAGTTAAATTAATCTAAATTAAAATTCTAAGTTGCAAAAGATTTTATTTTGTTTTGTTTTTGACTTGAAATTATCGATGACACATTATTTAAAGTTGTAAAACGAAAGTATACCTCAAGCGGGTCTATAGTTATTTGCAATTATATATTTTTCTATATATATGTGAAATTTTTAATATTCTATATGTGTGAGAAATTTTTAATAAACACTGCTTATTAATATACTATATTAGTCATAATAAGCTGACATTATTCCATCATACATTACGCTTTTATATTTAATCTACTTTCAGTTGTATGAACTTTCAATGGGGATGTAGCTCAGATGGTAGAGCGCTCGCTTAGAGAGGTACGAGGATCGATACCCCCATCTCCATCTTTTTGTTTTTTTTTTCTATTAAGTTTATTTTACTACAAAAATGAACACTAATTACTTTTATTCTTATGATTCAATTTTTTCACTTTTTACCTCTTACATATTGGTATATTATCATATGTAGAATAAAAGAAACAACTAATATAAAAAGTTAATGTCAGAATATTAGCATACTTCATTACAAACCCTTCTTTTTTTTTTCTTTTTTTTTTTTATCTCTTTTTCCAATTTTACATATGCTGCTTCCTTTTGCACAATAATACTTTATAAATACACATTCACTTTCTCTTTCATCACATTGTCACTTTGTTATTGATATCAATTTTTTATCATTATCATTTATCTTATCGGCTATTTTTATTTTTATTTTCCAATAATTTTCACTCTTTCCTTCAAATTCGCCACTTTTAACATCATTACTCATTTACAAAACCGAATATTTAAAACTACAATAAATATTTTACATTATTCATTTACAAATCAAAAAATTTCTTTAGTACAACTACTATAAGAAAATCAATAAATCAACACTAATTTAAAGACAAAAAAAATTCATTGTATAAACTTATTCATAAACTATTTTATAAATTAAGGATGATTGGTTTTCAAATTATGCTCTATGATCAATCTTTTTTTTTTTTTAACTAAATCATATATTTATATAACTATTCATAACTTTATCAATTTCTCTCTCCCTCTTTTTTAGTTAGCTAAACATGGGATTTATTTATGTGCAAGTGCTTAGAAAGAAAGATGACTTCATGTGCAAATGAGACAACTTGCACACAATCAAAAAAGTAGATGAGACAACTTGAATACGATTATAATACTTAAAAGAAAAAAAAAATCTTAACAATAACGTTACGTCACACGATTATACGGTAAGAGGGTTATTAGATATATCTAACCTACGTTAATTATTGCATTAGATTTGATCAACTGAGTGCTTCACCAAGTCATTACATAGTCTGGACACTTGTTTGGCTGAGTTTGGGCTACACAAACATAAGTAGAAAAAAATATACCAAATCCAGAAAACCCATAAATCTCGACCCAACATAAAACATCATTCATACAAAAAATAAAATAAAATTTGTTTTAATTTTTTCAAAAGAAGTTCTTTCATGAAATAAATCAATTTAGTTGCTGGTCTTGGTAACAGAGAGTAATAAGTATATATAATATATTTACAATTTAATTATTAAAAATTATAATTGTAATATTATTCATTTTCAGAAAGTGTAAGGTTTTATATAGTCTTTTAATATGATTTCTTTTTGGGACACGATTTTTTCAGATATATTTGAAACCAATATGTTTATCCTTATAAAAATAAATTTTGAATCTATGATGGAAGCATATACCGCACCGTTAGCTTATCTTTATTAAACGGAATTTTTTAATCTGTACAATATATGTCAATATATATATGTATTAATGAATTAAGAAAGTGGACCAAAGAAAATCATATAGAAGTCGAAAGAAAAATCGATGAAAGAAAAATCACATGTCCTGTCTCAGAAACGACATGCATTCATGCTTTCCAGATGGATAAGTATTTAAAATATTAGAAATAAAGTTTAAATATTTTCATAGCTTATTAAAGGTGAGAATAGTCTGAAGCCAATGATCATTGATTCAGTCATTTGGGTGCTTCATCAATGGAAACAGATCAAACATCCCTTCACATGAACGGTGGCAAGGGAGAAATGAGTTACGCAAACAACTCCTCGATACAAGTACCATCTTTATCTTCATAACCTCATAACTAGATCACTTATCCTTAATTTTGTTATCTTTTCTTCTGTATATTCATCTAACTTTGATTATTGCAGAGACAAATGATGCTTAAAACCAAACTCATACTTGAAGAAACAATAACGAGGCTATATTGTGATTCTTCTCCAAACTGCATGAAAGTAGCAGATTTAGGTTGTTCTGTGGGACCAAATACACTTCTTGTAATATCAAACATTATTAACATTGTTGATACTGCATGCACTCACTTAAACCGTGATCTACCAACATTCCAATTTTATCTCAATGATTTATTTGGAAATGATTTCAATACCACCTTCAAGTTACTTCCAGATTTTTATGCAAAACTGCTACAAGATAAAGGACACAGGTCTGCTTCATGCTTTATTAATGCCACTCCTGGATCCTTCTATGGAAGACTCTTTCCCAGTAATTCCATAAACCTTTTTCATTCCTCCAACAGTCTACACTGGCTTTCTCAGGTTACATAACTTTACTCTTTCTTCTCTTTTAAACATATACGTTATAGTCGACCAAAACCTTGTTGTCTTGTTTTTGTTTCAATTTGTATCTCTGAATCAAATCTGTTCTTTGCTCGGAACATTTCAATGAGATGAGTAACTAGGTGTGAAACCAACTTTAACTGTTAAGATTTCCTTTTTTTTAGAACTTAAAAATTGGGAGATACTTTGACTTGTTAGAATGTCTATCTGTATTCCGTCTCAGCATGTTCTCTTCTATTAGAAAAATTCTTCTGGATGAACCTCTTTTTTATATACTTAAATTATTTTTTGCGATTTTTTTAAATCAAATGTTTCTTTCTTTTTGATTGGAGGGAAAGGATACATGCAAAATATTATGATGATTAGGTCAATAGATACAAGGAGTATCACTTTATTTATAAAAATGGTTGTGAGCTTTAATCACTATTGCGTTTTCCCTTCGTTTCTAGTTTATATTTTTTCGTTTCAGTTTTACAGTAACCTTTTTAATTAGCTTTTTCTTTATGTTAGGTAACTTTCTGTATTCCCGTCCTTTTAGGCAACTCTACTTATAAATAGGGTTGCTTTTTTGTCTTTTAAAGTAAGGTAAAAGAACACCTTTATACTTTATGATATATCAAAAAAGCCAACGTATTCATATGGAAACGGTCCTTCGTATGGGTGTTAGTTCATGACGTCATCTCTAAATTGTGTTACTGAAAACTTAAATTTAGATTGACTTTCTAAGTATGTAGATCATTCCTAAATTGTGACCATAAATCCTAAACCCGACTTTCCAAACCTCGAGTAACAGTACAAAATCTAGTTTAATGATTTTTTGTTTTGTCTTTTAAGATTAAAATGGCGATGAAAAAAATGAATATATAGTAAAAAAAAATTCAAACTCATTCTAGATACTCAAGTTTATTAATCTGATAATTTGATTGTAGGATCCATTATTGGGGTGTGAGGGTGCAGCATCACTTAACAAGGATCATTGTCATATAGTTAGCACAAGCCCTCCTGAGGTACACAGAGCTTACCTTAAGCAGTATCAACAAGACTTCAAATTGTTTCTGAAATCACGTTCGGAGGAACTTGTGCCTGGAGGAGCAATGGTCTTGATGCATCTGGGCAAAGACGAAACTCCTAGAAGAACAAGTTGGGAAATAGTGAGTCTAATACTCAATGACATGCTCTTGGAGGTAAACAAAATTTTTTTTTTTAATTGATTACTAATAAGTTTGTGATGACACTTAACTAGTTATGGCTTTGAAATATGCACCGTAGGGTTTGATTGAAGAACCAAATTAGAGTGGTTTAACATTCCAGTGTATGAACCTAGAGTTGAGGAAGTTAAAGATGTGATTGAGGAAGAAGAGTCATTGTTTCTTCAAAGATTAGAAGTTGTAATATGGCCTTGGGAAGAAGGGCTGAACATTGAAGGTGGTGATGATTCCTTTCGTAATGAAAATATGAGAGCCGAGATCATTACCAAGCACGCACGAGCAGCATTGGAGCCTCTCTTGTCTGAAAAGTTTGATGCAAAGGTTATAAATGAAGTATTCGTCAGGTTTCAAAACAAAATTGTGCAGATAATGAAGGTTGGAAAATTAGAGAGTGCTATTTTTATTATGTCCATTAGAAAAAATGCTTGAAGGTCTTTCTAAACTTTGTTTTGATTTTTTGAAGTAAAGTTACCATTATCCTACTCTATAGTTCAAGCTTAAGCTGTATCATGATGTTTAATAATAGACAATACTAATAGACTCAGAATTTATATTGAAATGTAAATATATAAATAAATTAAAATTACAAAAGAGATAAGACAAATTTTTCGCTTCCTAAACTTCTCGTTATATGTACTATGTATATATTTTATTTGAAGATTTAAATTGAACCATAACAATGTATTACGCGTCTACTCTTATAATATTTGTTTTTTCAAATTATTTAAAAAATATTTACTATTTTTTTCCAGAATCCATAACTTCTCGAAACCACTGTGAACATATATTAATCTATGTAAAAATGTATAATATTTTAATAGATGTGGCTTAATTTACATAGCACTCTTAATAAAATAAACTTTTAATATTGGTTTTTATATCTGTTTCTTTTGACACTTTTTATTTTTTATATTCTTATGTATGTTAATCAATTTTTTAATTTTCATAATATATAAGTAATAAAGGTTTTTACATCAACTTTTGTGATTTTGCTTTTCCACATCACTTTTAGACTACCTTGTTATTTTGTACTCTAATGGAAAATCTTACCACACATCAGTTGATGTTTTTTTAGTTTGTTGATCTTTTCAAAACGAAAAGAAAAACTTTTTATTCTCATGACTGACGCTTAAATTTTATAGAATGTCAGTATATTCTAATAGAAAGGTTTTACAATATTTAGGTTTTAAACTTATAATTTTAGGTATAATTAAAATACTTTAATAATTTTTTATTAATAAAAAATATTTTTACTATAAATTGAAATATTTTTATAATTATTTATGTAACTATTTTATTATAAGTTTTTTCAGTGATAAAAATTACATAAAAGAATTTAACTATATTCATTATTTTTGTTATAATCATAAACAAATATGGCACAGATACACTCAACCTAATTGATTTTTAGGAGCTTAACCCGTCCTAAACTAGTATTTAAAAAGTTTAATTACACTTAGGGGCTAAGGGGATGTAGCTCAGATGGTAGAGCGCTCGCTTAGCATGCGAGAGGTACGGGGATCGATACCCCGCATCTCCATTTTTATTTAGCTTTCATCTCCATTTTTATTTAGCTTTTCGTAAAATGGATAGGGATATAGTTTTAATATGTGATTAAAAATAATAATATAAATTTATGGAGAGATAAAATTTTAAGAAATTATTTTAAAGACAATGAAACCAAATCTATAGAGACTATTGCAATGTTTTCAAAGTTTATAGAATGAAAAATAAAGATTTTTTTAATTAAAATCAAAACTGACTAGATTTATATAGACTGAAAATAAATTTAAGTGAAAATTTCATGTTTATATTTTAGTTTTAATCTCTATAACTGTTTTGATTTTTTATTCTGATTTATATATTTATATATTTTTATTTTAAGTCCTTTTCGAAAATAAGAATTGATTACTTTAACGATAACTGTTAAAATGAATGGGTTTGACTATGTTTTTCAGAGAAATTTCAACTTTAAAAAATTAGTCAAACTTTCAACCCCAATTAGTTATTTAAACGAGATCCATCATTTTTTTTTTAAAAAATCACCTTAAAATAACGTAAATAGAAACGATAATGTTCTAATTTCAAAATAATCTTGCTCAAAATATTCACATAGAAAATTAATTGATTAATTAATTTAGTATAATAAATATTAATACATTTTGTGTTTTTTGTTTGAATTGTACAAATTGTTAAAAAAGTTGGATATGTATTTTGATATTTAGTAATTGTCACGTGTATATATAAAAAAATGATGTAAATTTTCAATTAACTTTGAACAGAATCATTTTAAATTTTAAATTTACAAAATAAAAAAATAAAGGATAGGAAACTTCCTTTAAAGTTAAGTAAATATTAATATTATTATTTTTTAAATAAATAAACATATGTAACAATGATTAAAGATGAGATGTGTGTTCAATTATTTCGATCATTGATGAAGTTGAAATAAAATAAACTTAATTTTCAAATTCTTTTTTCCCTCTGTCAGGTGAAACTATATATTATATTTCTCAAATGATTCCCTTCTCCGTAATAAATTTTATGACCAACGGGTTACCTACACAAGACCCACTTTGTATCTTTCTGTTTTATAATAAGAATCTTTACGCTAATATAAGAGATAAATATCATCCTTTGATAGATTAATTATTGTAAACATGATTTTGTAAAAGATGAACCTTTATATATATATATATATATATATATATATATATATATATATATATATATATATATATATATATATATATATATATATTAAACACTGTTGCATCTAAGTCTTATGCATTTAAAATACATTATGATATATAGTTTTTCATGAAATTTAAAATGTAGTTTGATACCTTTCATAATGAAAGTCAACATTAGGATTCAACTCATCAATGTTTCACAAAATATGAATACTGTCTATTTCTGTTAATTACTATATATTTATCCATTCTTGTTCTTGCAATATAATTCTTTTAAGAAAACCTTATAAGTTATTATATTCTTATACAAATTTAAAATTCACATGACTCTTTTCTATATAATGATTAATAAACTTTTAAAATCTCAAATCCAGTCGTCCTTAATTTATCTAGAATATTTTTTTTTATAGGGAGAGGCAATGTTCCTCTTTATATATTTTTTTTAAATAAAATAATTTAAAAGAGGAAAGGGGAAAATTAATCCTAAATAGGGCATGAGAGTTTGCTGGAAAAAAGATGAAGTTAAATTGAAAAAATATAAAAAAAATTAATAAAAATGAACTATAAAAATAAGGTTTGGTTCATATTATTGCAAATACTAGTACAAAATAAAGCAATTAGAAATAAAAAGTAGATAAAGAAAATGTACAACAAAACAAATATATATATAAATATAACTTTTCTATATATGTAAAAAATGCTTTCTTACTGTTGGTTAATATATCACCTTGTCGCAACCGGCGTCACGACGGGGACGGCGAACAAAAAAATAAAATTATTTTTAGATAAAACAGAGGAGTCGCCACTACAGTTAATTATGGAAAACCATAGAAAAACCAAAAAAGATTAGATAAGGCAAGTTCATGAAACCAGACTCAAAGTCCGGGAGTCGGTTACGCGTGGGGAAGGTATTAGCACCCCCACGACGCCCGCCCTAAGGCGGTACCTTTAATTAAATAAGTAAA
>Ga0209700_103573_pt1:2500-29561 | contig 29561 bp, 22 predicted proteins | sample SiratroredBW_FD_187528 | JGI IMG/M metagenome (GOLD analysis project Ga0209700, IMG submission 187528) | Root nodule microbial communities of legume samples collected from California, USA - Siratro red BW (SPAdes) (version 2) | ecosystem: Host-associated > Plants > Roots > Nodule...
GGGGTGAACAAAAGAATGTTGTTGAAAGGAAACATTTGCATATTCTAAATATTTCTTGTATTTTAATGTTTTAGCCCAATGTCCTTGTGCAAATATGTGGAGCCTGTTTCAAAACTTCGATTTTTCTCACGAATAGAACACCTAATCTTATTCTAAAACACAAATCTACATATGAAATCCTATATGATAAATTGCCTAACTATTCTGATTCAGGATTTTTGGCACACTTCTACTTTACTTTCGAGCAAGCACAAATTTAGTCCTAAGGCTATTGGAACCATCTTCATAGGCTATCCTCATGGCTGCAAAGGATACACGCTACTTGACCTAACCACTCATCAAACTTTCATCAGTAGGGACGTTAAGTTTATGACAATATTTTTCCTTTCAAGACTAAAAGCTTACCGGATAATGCTCATGATGTCTTCAACGATCCTGTCACACCCAAAACTCTTTATCTTATACAACATTATATTTTCCAAATATCTATCAAATATGAACCACAAACCTATAAATAAGCCTTCAAATTCCCACTTTTTGAAATTCAAGAAGAGATTAACCACTTCCTCTAGCATTACCTGATCTAGTGGACATTTTGTAACATTTTGTGATGCTTCCAAGATAGGATTATGATGTGTTCTTATATAAGATAGAAGTAACGTATGCTTTTAGAAAACTAAGAACACATGACAAAAATTACCCAACCCATGATCTAGAATTGGCTGCCATTGTTTTTGCACTAAAAATTTAGAGACATTATCTATGTAGTGGTAAATTCAATGTTCTTAGTTATCATAAGAGTCTCATTGTTTGATCAAAACGAGTTATATATGAGACAAAGAAGATAGATGAAATTTTTGAAAGATTATGATTTTGAATTACATTATCACCAAAAAAAGGCAAATGTAGTGGTCGACGCTTTAAGCAGAAAATCTTTACATGTCTTTCCATTAATGATTCAAGAAATAGTCTTGCTAGAAAAATTTATGGATATGAATTTGTCAATTACACTAAGTCATGATAGGATAAAATTGAACTCAATTCGGGTTACTAGTGACTTAAAATACAAATCCATGAGGCTCAAGCAAGTGACAAATTATTTCAAAAGAAAAAAAGTTGATAGAACAAAATAATGAAGGAAATTTTGGCGTGAATACGAAAGGGATTTTGAGTTTCAATGATAGAATTTGTGTACCTAATGATGAGAATATTAAGAAAGCGATTTTGGAAGAAGCCCACAAGAGTAAATTGAGATACATCCAGGTATAACAAAAATGTACCAAGACCTTAAGAAAATGTTTTGGTGGCCGAAAATGAAGAAGGAGATAGCCCAATGTGTAGCATCATGTTTAGTTTGTCTGAAAGCTAAGATAGAACACCAAAGGCAAGAGTGTTACAATCCTTAGATTTACCTGAATGGAAATGTGATAGTATAACGATGAATTTTGTAGTTGGCTTACCACAAACCATTCAAAAAATTAGGTTATTGTAGATAGATTAACAAAATTTGCTCACTTCTTACCTACTAATATTAGGTATTCTTCGGAAAAGTTGGTTGAATTGTATACAAGAGAAATTGTGAGGTTGCATTGAGTTCCATCCAGTATTATATCTGATAGGGATCCTAGGTTTACTTCTAAATTATGGGGAAACTAACATCAAGCTCTAGGGATTAAAATTCATCTTAGTTCAGCTTATCATCCTCAAACACATTGACAATCATAAAGAACTATTCAATCCCGGGAGGATTTATTGAGAGCTTATGTACTAGCAAAATTCTGGAAATTGGGATCGATGTTTGACATTGATTGAATTCACTTATAATAATAGTTTCCATTCTAGCATAGGTATGGTACTTTATGAGGCACTATATGGAAGAAAATGTAAAACACCTTTGTGCTGGTTTGAGTTTATGGAAAATTTAATCTTAGGCCCTGATATGATTCAACAAACCACAGAGAAAATTAAGATGATCAGGGAAAAATTGAGAACAACTTAAAGTAGACAAAAAAAACTATAATGATAAAAGAAGACGACCCCTTGAATTCTTAGAAGGTGATCATGTATTCTTGAAGGTCACACCAATCACAGCAATTGGTAAAGCCATAAAATCAAAGAATCCCACTCATCGATTTGTTGGTCCTTATCAAACTCTCAGAAAAATAGGTCTTGTAGCTTATCAAGTATCTTTACCACATATTTGTTCTAATCTTCATGATGTCTTTCTTGTATATGTTTCTGATCCTTCTCGTGTAATAATGCTTGATACAATACAATTAAAGGATGATCTTACATTTAAAACAATGCATGTACAAATAGTAGACAGGAAGATCAAGCTATTGAGAGGAAAACAAATTCTGTTGGTAAAAATTATTTGGAACAAAATCACGGGAGATGTTACATGGGAACTAGAAGAGAAAATTAGAAAAGGTTATCCTCGGTTATTTGAGTAAATTTCGAGGGCGAAATTTTTGTAATGAGGGTAGAAATGTAACATTACGAAAATATAAATGTAATATTATTATTTCTGTCATAATATTCACAAATTATAAATAACACAATAATAATAAATAATGTGAATATTAAGATCGGTTTGGATTTAGGAAGTCTGTTCGGATTTTTGAAGATAATCTTAGCAATTCGGTTTTGGGGTGTTGTGATGGTAAGAAGTGGATTCGGAATTTGTGAGATGACATTAACCATTCAATTTTGAGTAATCGGTTCGGATTTAGGGATATGATCTTAACATTCGATTTTGAGTATTCAGTTCATATTTAGGGAGACGATCTTAACCATTTGTTTTTGAATAATCAATTCGGATTTAGAGAGATGATCTTAGTATCCACTTTTGGGTACTCGATTCAGATTTTGAGAGATGATATTAATAAGTCGATTTTGGGTATTCAGTTCATATTTAGAAAGATTATCTTAACCATTTGAATTTGTGTATTCGGTTCAAATTTAGGGAGATGATCTTAGCATTCGGTTTGAATGTTGGGAGATGATCTTAGCAATTCGGTTTTGGGTATTTGATTTGAATTATGGGATATGATCTTAGCAATTCGGTTTTGGGTATTCGGTTCAAATTTTGGAAGAAGATCTTAACAATTCGATTTTTGGTACTCGGTTCAGATTTTGGAAGATGATCTTAGCAATTCAGTTTTGGGTATTCGGTTCGAATTTTGGAAAATGATCATAACAATTCAGTTTTGGGTATGCGGTTTGGATTTTGGGAGATGATATTAGCAATTCAATGTTAGGTATTCGGTTTGGATTTTGGGAGATGATCTTAGCAAGTTGGTTTTGGTATTCGATTCGAATTTCGGGAGATGATCTTAGCAATTTGACTTTAGTTATTTGATTCGGATTTTAGGAAATGATTTTAGCAATTTGGTTTTGGGTATCTAGTTTGGAATTTGGGAGATGATCTTAGCCATTCGATTCAGATTTTGGACATGATTTATGAGGTCGAATTTTGAAGACCAATTCTTATAATGTGGGTGTCCCTCTAATACAAGCAGTAGAATTTTGAATAAATAAAATGCGTACCCATAAGAATCAGTTATAAGTCATAACAATAATAAATATCTACTCGCATTTAATGCTCAGATAAGGTTAGATAAACTTGTGTCATTTCTCAACATTTAACCATATCACGTAAGTTTATTTTTACTTTACCAGTAACACCTTCACCATTAGAATCTAATTAAATTCAAACCAAAAAGAATTATAGTAATGATTACAAAATTCACCATAAATAGATGACTTCTAGTCACAAGTTCGAACAAAGAAAAATAGTGAAAAAAATAAGAAGTTCCACGTGGCTTTTACAACTCTTGAAGGTAAGAGAAAGGATATATATATATATATATATATATATATATATATATATATATATATATATATATATATATATATTGATATTTATTTCTAATCTTTTAGTAAGGTATCCCTAAGCCTCAGAATTTTCCAATTATTTAATACCTTTGTTTATTTCTTTTCAAGTTCAATATTGATCTTTATACTAATTTTAAATTCTGATTTATTTGCATTTTATACGGTGATTTCCATTATTAACTTCCACTCATGATCATGTTGTTATTCATTGGAATATTTGTGGTTGGAGGATTAATTCCTTGAGGATTAAATGGGTAGAAGTTATATATTATTGGATTGAAGGATGATATTATGGTTGCTGCAATTGTTATCCTATATTATTTATAATTTTACTACTGGTGATCTGTGCGAAAAAGAAGATTTGATATTCCTAAATTGCTTGGAATATTTATCATTTATATATATATATATATATATATATATATATATATATATATATATATATATATATATATATATATATATCACTTTTCCTTTCTTTTTCTTGTTTGTTAAATATAAATCAAATTAAATTCTAGAACAAAGATAGATGGATGCTCCTAATTTTCCCAATTCATTTATTGCTGATATCTTGGCCTATTTCTCGAGTAGTGCCTAGAGCACTAGTGTGGTTGAGAATTTTGTATCTTTTAGAGGAATTGCATATTCTACCTTGACCTTTGCCCAAACTCAGGACATTCCATTGGTACTGGATGGACCTATAGTTGTAACTTTCTTCTTGACTGTATACAATAATCCCCTAATCAATTTGTTCCCACCAACAATGTAATGTTAAATAATGTGAGAGAAAGATAATGTATAATAATATTAGGAAGAATTTTGTATAATATATATGTGAAATAGTCATGAAAAATGTGTGTAGTTTTGTGTATAATTACGTACAAAATATGTATAATTAAATGTAGTTCTACATTAATGTAATATAGATGTATTGTAAAAATATGACTTGATGTAATGAAAATTAATGTTTTATTCTATAAAGCATGGACTGATGCAAGTGGTTGCAGGAGAGGTCCTACCTCCAAGGCAATGGCCAGACAGATTCACACTGAGATAGAGACAAGGCCTTAGAGCTAGTCTATTTTATTAAGTTGGTCATTTGCTTGTAAATAATTTGTATAGAAATTTTAAAAATTCTTGTAAACAATTTTAGCTTTAGTAGAAATATTTTAAGCAAGTATTACACTTGGAACGTGGAATGCCTCCTCCATTGATCATCTACATGGGTGACTCACCTTGCCTTGAATGCTCGTTCATTCTTCTTTGGACGCCCACATGGCAGTTCTTCATTGGTTATTCATGTCTCACATGGATTGCCACATGGCTGCCTTGTTGGTAAGAATTCAAGCCTAAAGATTTGATGATGGAATCCAAGTTTAGAGTTCGGTTTGGGTTTGTTTTTGTATCTTAGTAGTAGTGTGCATTTGCTTACTTTCATCATGATATAGCATACAAGAACTCCAAAGGGATCAAGGATGAATTTGTTTTTAAAAATGAGTTTTAGTGAAAATTTTTACTACTCAGTGAAAAACAATCGATTGTTTCTCATGATCCATCGATTGATTTGCACTTCAGTAAAATCAATTGATTGATTTCAAAATAAACAAATTATTTTAAGTGCATATATGCTATATTATAACAGATTCTGTAGCTTTTGTGGACACTTCTCATAATTCAGATTTTTCAAAATACTTAGAGTTAGGCAATTGTGAGAGCTTGAGAGAGCAAGATTTCATTGTGATTGAGAGGTTTTTTTCAAGATTCATCAAAGATCAACCTTGATTCTCAATCATGGATTGCATGCCTTTGAATGATTGAAGCATCATACAATTACCTTTATGTTTAGGAAAGTTTTTCTTTTTTGTCTTGAGAGTTTATAGGTGTTCTTTTGATGTAAAATTCTAATTTGTAATTAGTTTTCATACATTTGTCATGTTGTAATACATTTAGATAGAGTTTCTAAGTATGTTGGGCTTGTGATTCCATTTAGATAGTGTTTCTAAGTTGGAACTGCAGTAATTTTTTGCATCTGTGCAAGAGTGTTCTGCATACGAGTTCTTGGACAATCTTGTAGGGTGCAAGATTGGTTCTTGGACTTATTTTTCATATTAATCTTTGTGTGATTAGTGAAACCCCTGCTAGTGTTGCAAAGGATTTGGATGTAGCTCTTGAAAAAGACTGAACCATTATAAAATCTTGTTTGTCATTACTGCTTTTGTGCCTCTTGTTAATCGCAAACTGCCACTACACTGTAAATTATCTTTGCTGATAAAAACAATCATTTGAATGTAAAATTAACCAACTAATTTTCTAGACAGATCATAAAAATTAGTGTTTAACCTATGTTTTGATTAACAATCTCTTGTGTAATTGCTTCTGTCATATTGAATATGTTTTTAACTCTCAAATCTAAATTTCAATCAACTATGATATCAAATCAACTCACTGTTTTTCTCACCACTATTTTAAACTGATTTGTGTATGTTCTGGAAATTTTCAATCTATTTTTTGTAAATTCAATATGTTGTTTTTCTTGACTGAAATTTTATAAAGAACATTTTTAATCTTTCTTGATCACAAACCACTTTTGTAAAAATCCACTAACTGAGATCACTGTTAAATTTCGGAAAACTATAACTGGAAAAAATTTAATCATTTGAATTGCAATTTCAATAGATTGTTTTTCTCGTCTGGATAATTGGGATTTGTTATAAAGAATTTTGGTTAAATTTCAATCTGTTTGTCGATTCAATATGTTATTTTTCTGGCTACTAGCTGTCAAGAAATTTGATCTATGTTTTCTCATTTTAATCGATTATTTTTCTAGATGTATCTGAAAATTGATTTTTTAGCAAGTTGTTTGTGTTTTTAATTGATTTTTTTGTGTATTGTGATTAATTGATATCTTTTTTATATTGATTAATAAAGATTTCCATTCTTTTCAAAAGTTTTACGAAAAGAATTAATAGTTCAATTCACCACCCTCTTAAACTTCAACCTATATAATTTTCAACATGCCTAGGAGTGGAGAGGATTTGACTAGAGTTAGGATATTTAACCTATGGTTAGGTTCAAGAAGCTTGCAACCCAAGCTTTCCAAAGCTTATAAATAGGCTTCTTATTCATTATAGAAAATAGTTTGGTTTATAGTAAAGATATGCTGCACAATTTTCAACACTTTGCCTCAAGCTCTTCTTATTAGCTTCTCTCTAAGCTTAGCAAGGCTTTTGCACTTGGTAGTTGGCCTAACCACTACCATCTCTTGTTCCACCTAGTTCTTCAATCTTCCAATTATCACATCCTCCATTTCATTCGTTGCATTTGAAGGAGAAGATCATCCACAAATCATCACTTTTCTTCCATGCATCAAGGAGAAACTTCATCATGGACGAACTAATATTATTATTTACATCTCTAATCCTCATTGAAATCACTATAATGATAGTCATTCCTCGATCATTGAAATCACTATAGTGATAGACAATTAAAACTATAAGTGTTATAGAACCAATCTTGAGTTTTCTTAAACCACTCTTAGAATGAAAAATACAATATTCTGAAATTTGTAAATATGATATTATTATTTCTATTTTTTTTATAAATTGGCAATTCAGCCATTCGGCCACGGCTTCTCACCTCTCAGCCATTCAGTCTCTTACACTTTTAGCCTTTTCTCGCCTCTCAGCCATTTGGTCTCTTAAACTTTTGCCCTCTGGATACTAGGATTTTTGCCTATGGGAACTTCGCCTCTCGACACTCGACCTCTCGACAACCAACCATCTCTTTTTTTAGGCAATTATCTCAGCATCTTCAATAAAAGAAATATATAATTTATGTTTGTTACCTTGAAAATAAAATTTTATGTAAAATACCAAATTAAAATTTCATGTCTTAAGTATTGAACATTTTCTCTACTGGTCAGGTATTATACATTTCTTTGTCTTCCGCTACATTTCAAATTAAGAATATAATAATTATTAGTTTAGGAAAATAAAATCCTTTGTTTTACTTTATTAGTTTATTTTGGGACGTCAAGTGTCTTTTTTTACATCAATTTTCACCATAACCAATATATAAAAGTTATTTCTATTATATTTTTGTATTATTTTTGTTCTTATTTTGTTATAATATATCAACTCTTATTCTAACCAATGTAGTATGTTTACTTTCTACATGACATGCATGCCTAAGTGATATCACTGATTTAAAACTTAAGTAAAAATGTAAAAAAAAAAAGTAATCAATATAAAAAATGCATATTATAATAATGACTTTGGCTACTTTTATAATTTGTCTCACTTGCTAAACATAACAAAGTTATTTTATACTTCATCATTGTAATGAAATAATGAAATTTGTAAAATATATAAATTTCTATATCGTGATGGAACTCATTTAAAATATAATAAGATATTTTATAAATTTATTGAATTATAGATATACACGATTGTATATTACCTTAAAGTGGGTAAATAGGTTGTTATTTGAGATATGAGATTGTGCCTCGCTTCCAGATAGTTGATTAAGAATTCTCCCTCCAACATTAAAGTTGCATTCAACATATTATTAAAATGATAGGAGATTTTTTCCCTGGGCCAATGAAAAAAGATAAAGAAACACTTCGACTCTTTACGTTGTATCTAATGATGTCAAGAAATTTAACAACTTATTCTCCCATGATTAACCGAAATGCATCCTTTACGAACTCAATTTCTTTTAATCATTGACATAAATTAATAAATGCTTCTAGTCCCATGCAAATAATATCCCAACATTAACTCTGTTGGCACTCCTTTTGTGGTATGCACTCCGTAATAGAGTTTGTTGTACCACTAGACAAACACACCATATTCAATCCATAAGAAGTGATGCAAAGAATCATCAATGATATTACTTCGATACACAATTGTAGTTGTTGTTATAGGTGTAAAATTAGATTTAAGTTCACACTAACAACATCGTTGTCCATGTTATTCATCTCTCCATCATCGAAATACACATATCAATCTCTATTGTTGTCCATGTCAAAAATGCCTTTTACTAATAAAACCATAAAATTTAATTTGTTGTAATTATAAATTTATAAATAATTTAAAATCCTAAATAAAATAAACTTCTAAATAAACTAAAAATCCTAAAAATTAAACTCCTAAATAAATTAAAATTCTAAAAAATTTAAAATCCTAGATAATTAGACTCCTAAATAAATTAAAATCCTAAACAAATTAAACCACTAAATAAATTAAACTTATAAATAAATTAAAATCTTAAGTAATTTAAAATCCTAATAAATCAAACTCATAAATAAATTAAAATCCTAAATAAATTAAACTTTGAAATAAATTAAAATCATAAATAAGTTAAACTCTAAATAAGTTAAAATCGTAGATAAATTAAACTATTAAATAAATGATACTCCTAAATATATTAAACTCCTAAATAAATGAAAATCCTAAATAAGTTAAATTTCTAAATAAATTAAGCTCCTATCCTTAATTGGGTTTTTTTGCTATAGGTGCTGCATCATTTTGGTTTTCACCCCACTTTTATAAATTATATTTATGTTATCTTATCATTGACGTTTCTTTCAATCAAAATCAATAGTAATATGATTGAATATTTTAATTGTGGGAGAGGTGTTCGTCAAAGAGACCCTTCGTCACCTCTACTTTTATGTTTAGTTAAAAAAGTGCTCGGTAAAGAGATTTCTCAGTTGGTTTCTTATTATAAGATTCTTCCTATGATTGATCATAAGGGTAAGAATTTTTCTACCCATGTCCTTTATGATGACAACATTATTGTTTTTATAGGGCCAATAGGAAATCTTTGACCAATATTATAGAGTTCTTACATGTTTATGGTTCTATCTCCAACCAGTGGATGAACTCTTTTAAAAGTCTCTTTTTCACTATTGATAAGTTTATTTCTTTTAATAATAATATCTACAGTATTCTTGGATGTCATAGAGACATTATTACTTTTAATCATCTAGGTATTATTATCTTTTATGGTGATCCTAAGATATAATTGTTTTAACCTTTAGTGAATAGAGAGGAAACTTGCTTCTTGGAAAGGTAAGTGTCTTAGTAGGATGCAATGTGTGCAACTTGTTAATTCTATTATCTCTGGTATTATGTCTTACAAAAGAACCTATAAATCTATTAAAAGAGGTTAATAAATGGTTCAGGAATTTTATTTGGACTGGTGATGTTCTTAAAATTGGCTTTGTTATTGGGAGTTAGAATTCTATTTGTGTGTCTAAGCAAAATGAGAGTTTGCAAGTCTTAGATTTGCAAATTGAGAATAAAGTTTACCTTCTTCAACTTGCATGGGATTTTTCATAAAATTATCGACCTTGGTTTGGTCTAATGTGTGATAGATTCCTTCTCTCCAAATATGTTAAGGTTTGTGCTCATCAATCTTCTTCTATTTGGTCAGGGATCAAATGCTTTTATGATATAATTTTGAAGAATACTTTCTGAATTATTGGTTAGCATGATGGAGTAAATTTCTAGAATGATCTTTAGTGTTCTTCTAAATACATTTCTCTTTTGGTGGGTATGCCTCCTCAAGAAATGATTACTCTTATACCTAATGTGGTTGAGGGTTAGAATGGTTCCTCTCATAATTGTCTTAAAAATTGTTGCAACATGCTCAACTTCAGACTTTGCACCATTTGGCTAACACTGATCTTCCTAATAACCTGAATCAGAAACTTGAGGATAGAGATATTCTTAATTAGAAGGCATCTAAAAATTTCTTCTTTACCCATCCCACTTATGATTAGGATAAAATCATTTGGTCTAATTTTATTCCTCTTACTAAGACTTTGGTGTCTTGGAAGCTTCTGCATTGGTGTGTGTCTACTGATTTGGATGCTTAGAAAATATGTGTTTCTCTTTGTTTTATGTGCTCTTTATTCATGTTGCAAGTTGAGGATATTGATCATCTAGGAGCAGTCGTGGAGAAAATGTGGGTAGCTTTTCTACTTTATTGGATATTCAACATGCTCTTTTTGTTGTAGTCATGGATGTCGTTTTTACTATTGAATATGCTCAATTAAAGGGTTTTAAAAGGCTTTGGTTGGAGTGTGACTCTTTACTTTCTCAAGCTTTTGGTTTGACTCAAATCATTCATTGGATTCTTAAAGGTAGATAGCGGAAGTATGTGAAAAATATATGCTACTGTGAATTTTAAAGTGACTCATGTCTTTAGGTAGGATAATAGTTGTGCTAATAAATTAACTAATTTGGGTGTGGAAAATAGGATTGAATTTGTCTAGTATTCTACTTTACATAACTGTATTAGGTTGGACATTTTTCATGATAGGTTTGTTTCATTTGTAGGAAGTTTGTTCTTTTAAGATGGGTATCGTATCACTCCTTGCTTTTTGTTATTTATTATTTTGTTTTTTCTTTGATAATAATTTTTCATGTGATCACAAATGTTTGTTAGGTTTCGAGGTTTCAACTTGGATGAGAGGTCAAAATCCATATTGATGCCTAAAATTAAGTTCTAATTAAATTAAAATCCTAAATAAATGAAAATCCTAATTATATTATTTTTGTCTATTTTTTATAATTTTATTTTCCTAAAATTATATATAAACAAATTATTTTATCAATAAATAAATTAAAATTAATATAAAAATATTTTGCAACTTTTTATATGTTTATTTAATTTTATTATTTTATATTTATCAACTATTTAAGTGTTAATTTTTTAAAATATTATAATTTAATATTTAATTTAACAATTTTCAAGCATAGTATCATGAATTGACAACTGGTGATCACATTATGCACTAAAGAGGTGTTTTTTAACACTTGTTGAAGATCTTTGCAAACTACTATGTTTTAGTCATTTAGAGCATCACAATAACATGTTCATTTATTGACCAAACAACGATGTTGTGGAGGATACTCCCCAAAATTCTGCTAATGACAACACAAGCACAGATATTTGTAGTCTTATAAATTTTTTTTTAAAAAAAGGACAACCTCACTCTACAAGATTACAATCAACGTATGAGGAGGCTCAAAGGTGAAAGAAGATAGTTCATGCCAACAATACAAGTACAACCAACAATGTGTACTAAGTTCGTTTTTTGTGTATTGAAATTGTGTTATTTATAGTTTGTTATTGAAGTTTTGTTTTTAAAATTTCAAAAACATGACTCAATAATAAAATTTGTTTTGTTTGATTGTAACGCAATGTGAACACGAACGTAGCTGAAGAATTTCATTTAGGGATTCACATTCATAGTCAAAGCTATATTACAAACACGTAATTTGGAATGAACGATCCAACACAGACGATTCGTCCTAAATGAAAATTAAACATGCTATTATATACGTTGTTAAAGTTACTTAAATTGGCTTTTTCACATGGCATTTATAGCTTACAAATGTTGAATATGGTGGATTTGTGTCGTTGTTCACATCGCTGAGTACAAATGTCCCAAACATATATGAGTCATCATGTGGAACTTTATTTCGGTATTACTTTCTTCTTTGTGTATAACAGTCTTCAATCAATGACGAATATTAACAAATTGGATTTATAGTAATTTGATAATTTTGTGTTGCAAGACATAATGTAAATGTATTACATGCTTATGGAGTAGTTCCACATTTAACCTGAATGTAAAATATGTTTTGGCCAAGTTCAAGAGGGGGGGTGAATTGAACACTTGAAACCTTTTCGCAAACTGTTTTGGAGAATGAATAATTTTTATAGAAAACTATTCAAGAAGATATGTAAAGCAAACAGCAAAGGTTCAGACACAGTTTCAGCTCAATATCAATCAACCACATATAATAAATTGTAACCAGAAAGCAGTTCTTGAAAAACACAGTGTACTATAAAAGTAGTTCTTGTAAAATTGAATCAAGAAATCAAATAATTATATCAACTTCAAGTTTATAATGATTTACTGATTAAAGAACTTTTTGTTAAACAATACAAACTATGTTAAGTGTATGAAAACAGTCTTTAATCAATAACAATGAAAGACTGAGTTTTTTGGAAAAACAAACTGATAAACATTAAATCCAGTAAATTGCTAAACTGCAAATTTACAGAAAACTGATATACTGATTATTAACAGATTCAAACTTGTTTAGAGTAATTGTGTTAAATAGAATATATGTTTTCAGTTGTTACTAAAAATTCTTTCAGAAAGTTGATGAAGTTATTCAATTAGCAAGATTCAATTGATTCTGAATTCAAGAAACACTGCAAGATTTAACAAGAACAGTAAAGAGAGCAAGAGAGATTCAAGACACAGCAGATTTATTCTGGTTCACCCTTCCACAAGGGCTACGTCCAGTCCCTTACACCACTGTAAGGATTTCCACTATAAAAAGATCAAACCAGATCAGTTTACAGAAAAACAACTTGCACCCCGCAAGTAAACACTACTCCCCGCAGTAAACAATCTGTTGAACCTACAGCATAACCCATAACTATACAGACTCCACTGTATAAACTGGAAAACTCCTTGTTGATCCCCTCAGCAAGTCACAACCTGTACAGAACCCACTGTACAAAACAGATTTACCAACCCAGGTAACTCACAACAAAATAACCTTCAATACAGTGAAAGAATTATCACAAATTCAGCAATACAATCACTTCTATACAACAAATTACAACAGTAATAAAGAAAAGATATAAAAGGCTTAGTCTAATGATCAAATCAGTGAAGAAATTATCTCAATCAAATCAAAGTTCCAGTAGCAGTTCGAGAAAACAGTTCTTGATGAAAACGTTGATTGATCTTGATCACTAGACACAAATTTGCTCTTTTTGAAAACTCAAATGTTCTTGCTCAGAAAATGTTTAAATGATTTCAATTTCGTGTCTTGTGTGTTTTCAAAAACCGCGCCAATTATTTATTGACAACTGTCATTTAAAATTTAGTCGATTGATTTTTCAAATAGTTGATTGTTTTTCTCCAGTTAGTTAAAACAATTGTTCAAAATGCAAGTCTTGATTTTAATGATTTCTCAAAACTTTTGTTAATTCAGAAAATACTTATGGAGCTTATCATTGATTAGGATTGCATGCATCAATGATTTGAACTCAAACATACCCCACAACACACACTCCTAGGTTCTAGACTGAATTCTTCAATCTTCATAAAATCTTCATGCATTCCGCATATGCTCATAAGGTCTTGAATTTCTTCACTTGGTTGGCTTCATCAAATCATCACAGTAGCCCACTGGTGCTAACACTGAACAATACAATATGCACAAAACTTTTCTGGTTTATGTCCTCACCTTATATGTACTTTATGAACCCTTCCCTTCTCCAACACTGCCAAAATCACCATCACCCCTTATAATTAAGTTGTTTTTTGTAAGATAAATATGTCTGTGTTGAATGTCAGGTACAATGAGATCCTACTGCAACTTCATGGATTTAGTTCTCTTGAAGTAATTTTGCCTATCATCATAAAACAACACCTCAAACTAAGATAAGAATACACATGTTACTTTATGTTATGTTCTAAGCTACCAATGTACACAATTGTAAAGTAGTTTTATTCCACATGAACTAAGGTCCTACTCCAAAGCAAACCAAGTTTCTGCTTACTTTGGTAACCTTATCACCTAGTAAATTATGTTTAAACATTTCATACATATGTCAACAATTTAAACGGAATGCACTAAGTACATTACTTCAAAAAGTACACTTTTCAAATATGAACAATACATTACTTCTCATGTAAGAATTTTTTACATACAAAGTCATCCAAAAACTTCCAATACAATTACAACAATTAAATTACTAACGAACTAAGAAGTCTTTCTTCTTTTCCTAAAATATGCAATCCAAGGACTTTTTACAATAATTGTCTTAACACGCTTTCTAGCTTTATGCTTAACTTGCGTGTAGAAATTACTTGGTGGATTTTCAACAATTTTATTCGTTTCTTCTTCGTAGCTAACATTGATGTCACTTCCACCTTCTTTTGATACATCCTCTGCATTTGGATTCGATATTAGCTGAGACAACATATCATCTTTTCCCTCACATGTTTCTTTTCCCTTCCTTTTCTGCTTATACTTGGTTGACATACATGAACTAGAAATGCTTCCACTGTTAAGGGAGAGGGAATGTCATCTGTCTCACTCTCAAGCTTCTGAATGACTTCATCTTGTTCTTTAATAACATGATCCTCTTCTCTCTCTTTTTTCTTCAAGCAATTTCACCAAATCAAACTCTGATCTTTTATTGTCCTTCACTTTAGCCATTTGTTCTTCGAACGCTTCTTTCACAATGTCATGAACAAGCTCTTCATTGGACACTGATAATTCACCAATAACTTGTTGATGTATAAATAACTAGTAATCAACAATATGAACATCTTTCAACAAAAATAAATTTCACTTGAAATCGTTACCAAATTTTTATTGAGAGTTGAATCAACTTCATTGTCACCTATTTTCACATCCTTCCAATGAACAATTTGCGAATATTGATTTGTTATATTCCCCTTTGTGTTTTGGGAATAACAAATGCTCTATATCTATGACAAAACCAACAAAAATGATCAACAATATAATTAAGAAAAAAATACTTCAATTTACCTACATAGGTAACTATTAAAATTATCTGCAATAAGTATGTGCAGTCAACAACAGAGACTTGGGAAGAATCTCTATCATTCATAATAATTTGAATCCATAATGGGGCTGGACACAAACTTCGTACCAAACAACACTACCCCAATTATATTTACCTAGTTCACCTAAGTTGTTTACAATACTAAACAACGCATAAAACTTCCCTTTGTATTGGGCAATAAAAGTTTAGACAAGCCTAACAAAACCACTAATTGTACTATCATTGTGACATTTCACTAGCTCATCATAAATCATTGTCAAATTTACACGTTTACTACGGAATAAAATCCTACTATGGGAATCTATTGCTTCCTTTTTCAAATCAACCTTCTCTCCTCGAATTCTCAATCCCAAACCTAAACACACTTCAAACAATGTAAATAAAACCAATTTGGACCTTATTAGAACACATGTCATCCTCTCAACTTATCTATAACACAACTCCTTCAATAGCCTCCTACTGATTTTCACATCCCCTTCCAACATCATGAGCCAAGGAAAAAGGATTCCTTAAATGAAAGTCTTGTGCTGTTAACATCTTATTTATACTAATTAGATACTTTGTCCTACAACAATGTCGCTAGACAACCTTACATATAAGTAAACAACTAAACAAAAATTTCCAACATATTGTCATAATGCAATAACAATAATTATTCAAATTAGAATCAAACCTTGTTTAGCAAATCTAATTTTATAAATACCAGTTTCACAAGTTGTCATTATTATGTTTCACATGAACAAAATTCTATCAATGCAAAACATGAACGAAATTATGATTTCATGTATCATTAATTTTTCTTATTAATTTAACGTAAAACAAAATTGAGATGGAACTGTTTGATTGGTGCATCTAGTGTCTAATACTCAAACACACCACATACTTCCAAACCAATTTCAATATCACTACTAGAAAAATTGCTAATACTGACAAAAAATTGGTCACTAAATGACCAAAATTGACCAAACACGTTAGTCGCTATTTTGTTGGTCGCTGATGTATAGTGACCGAATTTATGACCAGTTTTGTGATCGCATTTGTGACTGACTTTAAAAATTAACTAATATTATTTTTATTATAAAAAATATTATTTTTACATGCAGCTTGAGAGAACCTATAATGATCATACCAAAGCACTTTTTAGTCAAGTTACGATTATTATTATACTTATTATTATAATTATTATTAATATGATAAATATAAATAATAATAATATTATTATTATTATCATTATTATGATTATTATTATTGTCATTATTATTATTATAATTATTATTATTATTATAATTATTATTATTTTTATTATTATTACTATTATTATTTTTATTATTATTATTACTACTATTATTATTATCATTATTATTATTATTATTATTCTTGTTAATGATTATTATTATTATTATTATTGATATTATTATTACTATAATTGTTATTGTTATTATTATTATTAATATTATTAATAGTAATATTATTATTATTGTTGTTGTTATTATTATTATTATTACTATAACTATTATTATTATTATTAGTATTATTATTATTATTACTATTATTATTATTATCATTATTATTTTTATTATTACTATTATTGTTGTTATTGTGATTATTATTATTCTTATTATTATATTTATTATTCTTATTCTTATTATTATTATTGTTGTTGTTGTTATTATTATTATTATTATTATTATCTGTGACTGAATCAATGATCGAATTTGTGACCGAATCAGTGATCAAAATCATTGATCGAATTTGTGACTGAATCAGTAACCGAATCAATAACCGAAATCAGTGACCGGATCTATGACCGAATCAGTGACCGAATTCGTGATCGAATTTTTTGATCACTGATAGTGACCAAATTGTTTTGGTCACTGATTCGGTTACTGATAGTGACCGAAAAATTGGTCACTAGTTTCGGTCATTATTTAATAATTTTTTGGCAGTGTATACAACTAACATAGTCACACATCAAGCTCAAATACCACACTGGGATACCAAAATCACAAAACTAAGTTCAACCAATCCAATATAAATTAATTAATCTAAATCAAAATACAATTAAATAATTTGCTAAAAAAAATAAGGTATCAAAATTCAATAACAACTTTATTTTAACATCAAATCTCATTAACTCGATATAAAGAACAACATCACTTCCAACAACTTGAAATATAAAAATGGTACAACCAATTAGCAAACCTTTTGCACTTTCTTTACAAAAAATTTCTCTATTAACCACCAACATGGTCTATTTTCAACAATGTCACTTCTCAATACCTTATTCAACTGTACATGTCAACCTAAACCCTAAACAACAAAAAATGTCAAAAATAAAAAATTACTTACTAATCTGAATGACCACCGTTTACGAAGAAGATGACATGATTCAACTTCCAATAGGTTCCCTTCCTACTCTCACTCTAAAACCCTATTTCCTTCATCGCGACCATTCCCAACTCCAATGCACCCTTCCTCATCTTTTGTCTTAAACATGTTCCCTTCACACTCTCAATCTCAAACCTTTTTTCCTTCACCACACCCACCAACACGTATCCTTCCCTCTCTCAGTCTCAAACCCTATTTTCATCACCGCACCCACCTACAACTCCGATGCACCCTTCCTCCTCTAAGTTTCAAATCCTATTGCCATCTTCTACCTTCTTCCAATCGAAAACATCATATTTTCACATAGCAGTATAAACTTTCAAAGCTTTGCTTTCATTTAAAATGCAGTACTTAAATGACGAAACAACCTGATGTGTTCTAAAAAATATTAAAAAAACGTAATTTTTCTTTTATTTTCTATGTTTAGTTTGGACCTAGGGAAGGAATGAGCTTGTCTCTTTCTCTTCCACCATGAGTCTATATAAGGACATTTATTGTAATCATTTTGGCAGATTTGGAATGAATAGAAATTTTTGAAAAAAATCTTGAGTGTGTCATATCTCAAGAGATGTTTCTCTTTTGGTTATTCAAGAGTGACACTTCATAGCTTATCTTTTGATGGTGCATTGAGGTTCATCAAAGGAAAGTGGAGAGTTTCTCTATTGAGATTTCTTATCTTGTGAGCTAGGTCACAAGTTGTGATTCACCATTTTCCTTATCTCATGGATTTGAGAGGCACAAGGTTCTTCCTAATCCCTAACATTGATTCTTATCTTGTGGGCTAGGTCACAAGTGGTGAATCACCATCTTGCTTATCTCATGGATTTTGATGGCGCAAGGTGTTGTTCTAATTCCTAGTGTTATCTTTATTCTTTCATTTTCTAACTATTTTTCATTTCCAAGTCTTCCCCAAACTTTTGAAGATCATGTTCATCCAAGAATTCTTTTAAGAGCTATTCTTTGAAGTTTGAATGGAACGATCCTATAACCCAAGCCTTTCGTCCATTTCACGTTTCCCGCTTATGTTCTGCACCTATGGCTCGAACATTCCGCATCAATTGGTATTAGAGCTTTGGTGCACTCAAAGCTTTTGGGTATTATTCAGGGAGCAATTCAGGCATTTCATCGAACATGTAGAGAACAACTTGGATTTTTGGATATTAGCTTAACTAGAATTCGAGGCGAATTTTCTTGAAGAAGGGAAGGATGATGTGATCTGAAAAATATAAAAAAAATTGTAATTTTTCTTTTATTTTTCCATGTTTGGTCCGGACCTAGGAAAAGAATGGACTTGTCTCTTCCTCTTCCACCATGAGTCTATATAATGGCATCTATTGTAATCATTTTGCCAGATTTGGAATGAATAGAAATTGTTGAAAGAAAATCTTAAGTGTGTCATATCTCAAGAGATGTTTCTCCTTTGCTTATTCTAGAGTGACACTTCACAATTTATCTCTTGATGGCATTAGGATTCATCAAAGGGAAGTGAAGAGTTTCTCTCTTGGGGTTTTTTTATCTTGTGAGTTAGGTCACAAGTGACGATTCACCATTTTGCTTATCTCATGTATTTGAGTGGTGCAAGGTTTTTCTTAATTCCTAGCATTGATTATTATCTTGTGGGCTAGGTCACAAGTGGTGAATCATCATCTTGTTTATCTCATGGATTTGTGTAGCGCAAGGTGTTGTTCTAATTCCTAATATTATCCTTATTTCTTGCATTTTCTTTAACTATTTTTCATTTCCAAGTCTTCCGCAAACTTTTGAAGATCACAATCATCTAAAAATTCATCCAAGAGTCACTCCTTGAAGTTTGAGTGAAATGATCCTACAATCCAAGTCTTTCCTCCATTACCATAGAGGGTTCTGACTTTCTTTCTTTGCATCTTTGGCTTGGGGATTTCACATCACAACCCTTACTAGCTTTCGAGTTTTACTTTCATTTGAACTTTAACACTTAAATGACATAATAACTCTTACCACATCAAATAGACGAAACTATCCTAATATTAAATGAGAGTTACTCCAAAAAAAATTAATGGTAGAATAATATTTTCTTTCATGTTATAATGATTATATGTGATAAACATTTTGAAAGGGTTAGATATCTTTGCGCAAGAGGAATTGTTTTTCTTTCTTGTATTGGCCAAAATAATTAAATAATTTTTTTTAAACTTCACTACTTAAATATGAAGAATCAACTTTTACTAACTTTCAAATTCTACTTTCATTTAAACTTTAATATTAAATGACGAAATGACAAAACAACAAAACAATCCTCGTTACATCAAATAGACAAAATTATCCTAATTTCAAATTTCAAATGAGAGTTACTCAAAAAAATAATGTTAAAATAACTTCATAACTTGTCACGTTATATTAATTTTATGTAATAGACATTTTAAAAGGATTTACATAAAAAAAAATTGTTTTTCTTTCTTGTATTAGCCAAAATAATTAAATAGATTTTTTTTAAACTTTAGTACTTAAATGACTAAACAATTCTTATTAACTTTTAAATTTTACTTTCAATCAAACTTTAACAATAAGAAAATGACAAAACAACTCTTGCTGCATCAAATTGGGAAAACTACTCTAATATCAAATGAAAGGTACTAAAAAAAATAATATCAAAATAACATTTTTCTTATTCACTGTCACGTTAAAATAATTATATGTGACAGACATTCTCAAAAGGTTAAATATCTCTACAGCAGAGGAGTTGTTTCTTGTATTGGCCAAAATAATTAAATAGATTTTTTTCTCTGAATTACTCTAGTGAAAAGATTAACAAAGAATTAATCTACAACCCTGGTTTGTTTGGTTCTTTCTCTTTTGTGGCCAAGCACTGCACAGGTTGACATGAATGAGCCAATCCCACACTGCCACCTAGCAACCTCCACACACTACACTTAGCACGTGCCATCATAGAATCTACCATTGTTATTTCTTTGCGCATTCCAACAACCTAGAACCTTCTTCAACTTCTCTTTCTTACTCATCATTTCCATTTTATTTCATACCAAAACCAAAAGGTTCTCCCATTCTTTACCCCAATTCTCCCACCCCTTTTCCCTCTCTTCACCAATTATAGAAAAAAGCCCTAAACCCCAATTATCTCTCACTCTCTTTCTCTAAGCGATTCATATCTCTTGAATCCAATCCATGGCACCAATGGGTCCCGGCTTCCGATTCCACCCCACGGACGAAGAGCTGGTGGTGTTCTACCTGAAGCGCAAGATCACCGGAAACCTCTCCCGGTACGACCACATCGCCGTGGTTGATGTCTACAAGCTCGAGCCTTGGGACCTTCCCCGTTAGCATTTTGCCCCTTTCTGTGGTATCGATTGTTAGCAATAGGGTTTAGTTCGAAGGATTCAAAGTGTTTCTAACTTATTTCGGTGTTTCAGCTCTGTCGAAGCTGAAGACCAAGGACCTGGAATGGTACTTCTTCAGCGTGCTGGACCGCAAGTACGGAAATGGCTCCAGGACCAACCGCGCCACCGAGAAGGGCTACTGGAAGACCACCGGAAAGGACCGCCCCGTGGCCCACGGCGATCGCACCGTCGGCATGAAGAAGACCCTCGTTTACCACATCGGTCGGGCCCCACACGGCCGTCGCACCAATTGGGTCATGCACGAGTACAAGATGCTCGATGAGGAATTGAGGCGTGCTGGCACAGTGCTGGTATATCTCCTTCTCTCTGTTTCTTTTTTTGTCTTAGATTTGGTGTTCTATTGATACTTATTCTAGTGGAGGGTTTTTTTTTTGGGAGAAGGATGTGTATGTGGTATGTAGGATTTTCGAGAAGAGTGGTGCTGGACCAAAGAATGGGGCCAAGTATGGTGCTCCCTTGGACGAGAAGGAGTGGGATGTGGAGGAGGAAAATGAGCAGAAGGAGGTGCTTCCCTTGCCGGCTCCGTTGACGGAGAACCCCCATAACGTGGTTTCTCCTCCTTTTCCGGTGGCTGCTGCGGTGGCTCCTCCCTTGGTGATTGCTGATGATGAAGTTTGGGATATTGGGGGATTTTTGGAAACTGACGACCTTGACGTGGTATGTATTCGTCGTATTGTATTTGTGTCCCAAATAATTAGGATTGATATATGGAGGAAATAGTCTATATTGGGCTTGCAAGCTTTTTTGTTTTTTCTTTGGATGGACCGATCAGCTGAAGTTTCTGTGTGCAGGTTGGATGAGCTATTTTATGAGTTCTAGTTGTATGGATAAATGTCTGTGTTATTGGTTTTATGTTTGGATATATTTTTACCTTGTCGAATGTGGTGTCCTTTTTGTAATTATTTTCTTCTCGTACTGTGTGCAGGTGTTTAAATATCTCATTATTGTTGTGGGGCCATATTTGGGTTGCTATTAGCTCTAATGTTGTTTGTGTTGTCCTTTACGTAATCGTGTTTGGGAGAGGTCTTCCTGGTTACAGTTCTTTTGAAGTTGGTATGCAGTAGATACATTTCGGCACTGTTTTCATACTAGGAAAATGTTGAGTATGAATTCTGTGAACACAGATTTATGTATTTGCAATCATTCATGAATATGTAGTCCCGTCACTGGTTTTGTCAATTTTATGGCTTTTCTAAACAATGATAGGTGTCTGCAGCTTTCATCTGTTTATTTATTAATTTTATTTCTTCGTCAAACATTTCTGCTGCTCTCTCGAGTTGGTTGGGTTGTTTTCTCTGAAGGGCTTGGCATTCTCTAACTAAATAATGTCTTCAATATGCAGGAGCTTGATTTGACTGATATGATTGGGAGTGTCGCTTTTCCATCGTCGAACTTTCATCACGGGGAGTGTAGTACCCACGCTGAGAATTCCCAAGAACTCATCAAGGATCAGGAACCATTCGCAGGCACTTTTGGAATTTCTGGGCCTGAAAATGACCAGCCTCTTGATATGGCTGAGCAACATGGCATGGGCACAAGTTCAGTGAAAGATGGAGGCGATGGTGAGCTGAGCGAGATTGAGAATCTACTAAATTTCAATGATGCATCGGATAATATGGATCTGGATCTATATTTTGATGCCACCCAGACTCTTCCAGCGGCTGATGATGAATTATTCTTGGAAACCAATGATCTTGCAGTTGGGAATGAGGGTAATCCCACTGAGGCTGATCCTTCTGCGAAGGATATGCTAGACGAGTATCTTGCACTCCCTGATGATGATATTTGCAATTATATATCTTTTGATCATCCTCAGATTCCAGAGATTGAAAACTCTGATTCCGACCAAGGATCACCTTTAACCCAGCAGGTTATGACAGACTCTATCTCTATGGTCATTTGTTTTGTAGATTTGTCTTATAGCTGTAAATTGAACATTTTTGGGTCATTGATAGACTGTGGAGGGAGAAACCGCTGATAAAGCTGTGGTTAGTAAACATGATTCTGAAGCACAAACCAGCAATGAGGCCTTTTCTGTACAGAATACAGAGGAGGAAAAGTTAGCACCAGGTAAAACTGCTGTTCACTTTACATCCTAGTTTGTTAAGGTTTTCTTTTGATGTGTACTCGCGTCTGCATTATAGCTTGGAAAGTAGTATGCTATCCCTTCAAAATGTTATATTGTTCTCAACTCTTTTTTTTCATCAACTTGAGGTAATTTGCTTTTTGTTTGGCAGGAAATACAAATCCATTTGTTAAGCAGGCCTATGGATGGTTAGCTAGCATACCTGCTGCTCCTGCACATGCTTTTGAGTTTCCAGCTAAGGATATTGCGCTTGGGATTCATCGTGCTGCTGAGTCTTCCCATCCAGGTCATATAACTACAGGTATGATCAGCATAACAGACATTAGTTTTAGAGGCAATGCGATGGATTGGCCCATGGGCAAAAATGCAGGGTTCAACACTGCAATATCTACCGAGTTTTCTCCACCGGATGTTAATTGTGCTGCTTTGATACCTCTTTCTGGCAAGACCGCATTTGTATTGTCACATGGCTGGATTTTCTTGACGGGTTTCTCAGTTCTCATTCTTTCTCTTACTTTCAAGATTGGAAGCATCATGTATACTGGTAAGTGACTACAAAAAAGTTTGGACACTCGAGAATAAGCCGCAGTCATTTAAGTATCATTTAGTGTTTTATGGTACTCAGTAAATGACAAGGATCTCGTGACTTTGTAGATTTGTTTATGATACCTTAGTCAAACTGATCTATCCATTCTTCCTGGTAACTTATTTTCAGAGTGCCATTAGATAGGGTAATACTGTCTTCATACGATGATTACATACTTTTACAATAGTGTAATAGATGCAAAGTTTTCTGACTGGTAAAGGCGGTCCATTATTTATTTAGTTGAACATGTAATTTCATTCACGTATTGTATAGCCCTCATTAGAGTGTATCCTCGATAACAGTTTATGTTCAAACTGTGTTTATTTATCTCTTTTCTGTTGGACATTAAATGCCTGTGGGTTTATTTCATGTTTATCATGAAAGCGATAGGTACAAATTTTACACCATTTATGTTAAAATGTAACATGGAAATATTACTTCACGTTTTCTATGTACGAAAACGGTAATGAGTTTTTTCATGATTAATTTTAACAACACGTTTTTGCAAAATATTTGGACTAGAATAAGTTATTTGAATTTACTTGTATATATTTGCATACAATCCGTTGAAACGGAAGACAAGCCTCGTGTATTATTGCGGGGATTATCCCATCCCAATGTATCATATGAACCAATGTTGCATTAATTACAATCACTTTTAATTATCCCTTAAAAGGATCGTCTCGTCTCGACTAATGTTGCATTAAGGAAGGATTGGTTATCAACAAATAAAGTTGTCATCCCGACCCATTTCCCCCTCTCCGATAACAGAGAAGACGGAGGAGATGAGAGCATATAATGAAGTTCTTAGGAGCCAACACACACAGAGATTATACCATCCGAATTAAACAAGACATTTTGTATGAGCACAAGAGTGAGATGCAGATTTGGTAGTAGAAAGTGGATGGAAGGATATATATGAAGAAAGTTGTGTGATAAGCAAGTCATAATCAATGCTATACACCAACAAATGAAAGATGTGGTTGTAGAGATAAAGAAGGAACATTCGCAATTGATAGATGCTGAAGAAAGATACCAAATTATGAAAGATCAAATGGAGAATTACATTACAGAACAAGAAAGCAGAATGGAACGTCAAAATATTATCTGATATGAATATTATTCGCATCATCTTATACATAATGTTTAGTTTTATATTAAAATTCATTTAAAATAAAATAACAATTATATCTAAGATCGGATGTATCCTTTTATATTTGGCGTCTTAGAAATTATTTTATACTAAACTTATTTAAAATAAAATATAATAAATTATTATATGTATAATCATGTGTAATCTTATATTTAATATTTAATTATTTGAAAATAATTCAGATACAATAATCTTATGAGTTAAATGTTTTTTCTAAATAAAATTTATATGACAATTACAAAATCAGTATATAATTTTTACTATATTTATTATTACGATCATTTTCACTACCTTTATTTATTACTATTTATAAGTGTATTTAGTTTTGTTTTTGGTACTATTTTATATTATGAACCATATGAACTATAAAAATAAAATTTTATTATTATTTTTTTAAATTAAAACTTTAAAATTGAAATATCAACTTTTCTCAATTTTTTTAAAAATTAATAATTACATAATTTTAATTTTTTTTATTTTGAGTAGAAATATGTAAGAGTAATATCAATCTTTGTTAAATTTAAATAAATATTTTCATAAATATTTATTGTTTCTAAAAATAAATTAATTAACACATAATTTAGTTTTGTATATTTAAAAAATTTATAAGTACATTTAATATATTTCCTATCTCGTAAATGTTAATATATTTCGTATGTCAACTAAAGTTTTTTTTAAAAAAAAAAAATTCATAATAAAATTATAATAGTTAATTTTTTTTCTAAAGGTATTTATCATTCTGTCATGATTTCAGTTGTGAAATACTATTTGAAATAAAAAATTAATACTTAACATGTTTTTCTTCCGATAGAAACAACAAAATAATTGATTTAGTTAAACAACATAATTTACTTTTTGCATATATTTAATAAAAAAGTTAGTAATTTTACATTTATTTAATAATTTTGAACAGAAACTTAGCAATGAATTAATATAAACAAAATAATTATCACTCCAAAAGAAAAAATAAATTAGGCAGACAAAAACAATTAGCATGATTTTTTTTTTCACTCTAAGTTTATATTTGTTGTCGACATTGTATTCCGTTAGTCTATTCTACTCTGAATCTCAATCTCATTTTTAACTTAACCAATTTCAAACTAACCCATTCTAAAGGATTTTTAATAAAAATTAAATCCTATTTCTAAGATCAGGAGTAGCTAAGATATTTTATTAGGTGACCATATGCATCAAAAGTTATTAAAAAAACTATATCTTAGACAAAAAAAATTAATTGTAATTTTTTATATAACTCCTTTATTTTTTTTACAAAATTAAATCCTTTTGTTTTTAATAAAAAACATTACTTATAATACTAAAGCACTCAAATATTGGGAGGAGCAGGCGAAAGCCCCACCATGGAGCAAGGTAACTCAGACAATGCGAAAAATATACAGATAAAAACACTTTAAGAAATTATTCATTTTTTATTCTTATTAACAATTATAAACTTATTATCTTATGTTAATTTTGTCTTATTAGGTGGAGAAAAATGGAACACAACCTAGTATTTTCTAATTTATTTACTTTATGTGTGTTTTTAACTTATATACTCATACAATTCGGTTGTATAGTAAGGAAAAATTGTAACACTAGTAAAAAAAAAAGGGCTTCTACATCATTAATATAATGTCGATTAAACCAAAAATTGATGTTACTAAAAATGTGATGGTATTTTTGTAAATAAATGAACATTATGACGTCGGTTTGTAATAAACCGACATCGTTATACATAGATGACGTCCCACTTACAATGGTCTTTGAAAACATTGTAAAAATAAAAATTTTAAATTTTAACTTTTTTTTTTGGCGGTGAGTGGCTAACGTCGGTTGGGAGAGGCCAACCGACATTATGTGGAGGAAAAATGACGTCATTTTTGTCCCAATAACTGATGTCATGTGTGCAGCGACATTGTGGG